>Ga0335081_10001260_pt1 | contig 40298 bp, 31 predicted proteins | sample Lox_Sample_35_FD_206713 | JGI IMG/M metagenome (GOLD analysis project Ga0335081, IMG submission 206713) | Soil microbial communities from Loxahatchee National Wildlife Refuge, Florida, United States - Lox_Sample_3.5 | ecosystem: Environmental > Terrestrial > Soil > Wetlands | place: USA... | reverse complement strand
GGTCCGGCATCGGGGCGGGGGCAGCCGCAGCTACGGAGAAGCTTATCGACGTCCAGTTGTTGTTCTCGTTGCTTTCGGCGATATCGTCGCCGTTCGAATTGAACTGACCGGTCGCGTCGTTGTAGGAGTCGGCGAGAAGCCACAGGGTATGCGCCCCGATGCTCATGCCGGCGGTGCTGAAGCTGTTCGTGAAAGTCTGCGTGCCGTTGGCGCCGAGCGAGCCGGCCCCCTGGTTCCAGGCGCCGTTGATGACATTGGCGGGCGTCTGCCCGTCGAGGAACGCGGCCGACCAGAACGGCGACGTCGTCGCCGCCGTGCCCTGGTTCTTGACTACATAAGAGTAGCTGAACGTGCTCCCCTGCGTCACGCTCGATGCCGCCGGCGTGATGCCTGCAATCACTAAGTCGGGGGCCTCGATCGTGATCCTTAAGCTCGCGTTCGCGGTTCCGCCGTTCCCGTCGCTCACCGTGTAGGCGAAGGTATCGACGCCTGTCGTGATCCCGCTGTTGGCAGCATAGGTGTAGCTGCCGTTCGCATTCAACGTCAGGTGACCCAGGCTTCCCGCAATCGATGCTCCCACATTGCCTGCCCCCCCATTCACTGCCGTCACCGACAACGCATCGCCGTCGAGATCGCTGTCGCCGGACAAGACCCCGTTCGCTGCCGCGACCGTCAGCGTCGACCCCACCACATCGATCCCGGTCGCGTTGTTCACGGTGGGCAGCCGGTCGACCTTCACCTGCGATGTCGCCGACAGCGTCTGCGTCCCGTCGTTTGCCGACCACGTTATGGTCCGTACCGGATGCGCCCCGCTCGACGCATCCGTTCCCGTATCCTGATAGGTGACCTGGGAGAGCAGCGTCTGGTAGGTCGCAACCGGCTCGCTCCCTGTGAGCGTCAGCGTGCCCGTCGCTGCATTCCACGCGACCGTAACCCCGCTCACGGTCCCGCTCTGCACCCCGGCGACAAACAGTTGGTCGCCCGCAACCGCCGCCCCGCTCCCGTTCGTGATCTTGACGGTCGCGCTGGCGATCGTGGAGCTGTTCGGATCGGAAATTGCCGCCGGCGCGGTAAGGAGCGTGACGGGCGGCCCGCCCTGCACGGCATCCGACGTCGTTCCGCTGACGGCAATTCCGTTGGAGCCCCATCCGAGCACATTCATGATCTGCAGGTCGGTCGCCGACAGCGTGCCCGGATCGCCGGCGCCCGGACCGCCCGGACCGAACGGATCACGGGCGCCCGCGTCCTGGCCGACCTGATCCCAATCGGCGAAGTCGAACCCGTCGAACTGCCCCGACGTGTTTACCGAACTGTGGTACCGCAAGCCGGTGTTGACGTTGGTCCCGTCGGCGGAGAAATAGGTCGACTGGCCGTCCTGGCCGCCGGTGAAGTCGCGCTGACCCGACGCCGTGAAGCGGAACAGATCCATCGGCGCCCACGCCGAGTCCGCAATTCCGAGACTTCCGATGCGGCCCATGGCGCCTTCGGTGACCTCGTGCTCGATCACGGCTTCTGCATCGCTCGGATAGCTCTGCAAGGCGGACGAGGTCCAATAGACGCTGTTGAGCACGACTGAGTCGTCGATCGTGCCGCCGCTCGGCCCGCCCGCCAACCCGAGAATCCGTGCCTCGCCGACCGGAATGATGAAGCCGGCACCGTGGCTTGGATCCGACAGGTGCTGGAGCGACGCGACCGCCGCCTTCTGCAGCGCGGACGTGGCGTGGCTCGCCAATGCATTCACAAAGGTCGAGTAGGAGACGAGAATCGGATTGAAGCTGTTCTCGCCACTGTAGGCCGGATTGAGCGATTGCAGGTCGAAGTTGACATTGATCGTCGTGCTGTTGGTGAACTGAGTCTGGAGATAATTCTCCGCAGCGACGATTTCGTTGCGAAACGTCGTCGACACCCCGGATCCGTACGCATTATTGAAAACGAGGCCGCTGCCCGCGTGGGTAATGGTCTCTGACCCCGCCACCGCACCGCCCGTCGTGGAGCTGCTCGCGGTCGAGGATGTGCTGCCAGCCGCTGTCCCGTCGCCAAGCGGGCCGGCTTTCAACGGCGGCGCTGCCGGGTTTAACAAGGAAGGTGGTGCGTCCGCGCCCCCGTCGTCGACCTCATCGTCGTCGACGATCTCGAAAGTGCCGTCGCTGGCCGGAATTCTATGGAGCATCTACGAGACCCGTGGTCACCGCGTCGACCGGCGGAACTCGCATGCCGGTGCAAGTCGGTCGTCCTCTACCGGCAAAAAACCGGGGAACATGTCAGAGCGGAGTTCCGGCCGCAGCGCACAGACAAACTTGCCGGCCGAATTCTTCTCCAGCAGCCATCGACCCCGAAAATGTGGCAATTTTGACGGCCCGACAATCGGTGTCGGAAATTCCCGCATCGCAGCAAGCGCATTCGCCGTCGCCCGGGCCGTGATGCTGAAGCCAATCGAGCGTGGCAGGGGCATCGCCGAATCAATCTCGTTCCGCCTTCCTAGCTTGCCTGAAGGGTGTCAATGAGGAGTAAAAAGCCAGGAAAAGCCAGGCGGCAATTCTCTAGATCGCGAGCCAGTTGGGATTTTTCGCCCAGACACCCAGCCTCATGACGGAGCGGCAGCCCGGAGAGAAGAACGGCAAGCCCATTCGGCCCATGCATTCACACGGCCCGAGCCGAATCTTCACTCGACTTTCGGATTTTGCCGGATTTTGCAATACATCAAATTGAAAATCTCAAATTTTCAAACGTTTTGATTTGAAATAAACCTGCCCGAAATCAGCCGGCAGAGGCAACGGCTACTCCCGATTTCAGTATCAAACACCAACTCAGGCCGCCGCGCTGTCGCGTCCACGTGCGCGCGACACCTGCGACGCGATCCACCCGTAGGTCTTCTCCATCCCGGCGCGCAACGGCTGCGACGGCTCCCAGCCGAGCGATTTGCGGATGAGCTCGTTGTCCGAGTTGCGCCCGCGCACGCCGAGCGGGCCGGGGATATGCTTCAGGCGAAGCCGCTTGCCGGCGATGTCCATGGTCATCTCGGCGAGCTGATTGATCGTGACCATCTCCTCCGAGCCGATGTTGAACGGACCGGTCTGCGCCGACCGCGTCAGGCGCAGCGTTCCTTCGATGCATTCGTCGATGTACAGGAACGAGCGCGTCTGCTCGCCGTCGCCCCAGATCTCGATCTCGCCGCCGCTCGTCGCCTCGGCGACCTTGCGGCAGATCGCGGCGGGCGACTTCTCGCGGCCGCCGGTCCAGGTGCCGAGCGGGCCGAAGATGTTGTGATAGCGCGCGATGCGCACCTCGATGCCGAAATTGCGCGAATAGGCGAGATAGAGGCGCTCGCTGAACAGCTTCTCCCAGCCGTATTCGCTGTCGGGATTGGCCGGATAGGCGCTCGCCTCCTTGGTGATCGGCGCGCGCGGGTCGAGCTGATTGTGCTCCGGATAGATGCAGGCCGAGGAGGAATAGAACACGCGCTTGCAATTGCGCTTGCTCAACGCGTCGAGCATGTTGAGGTTGATGGTCGCCGAATTGTGCATCACGTGCGCATCGTTCTCGCCCGTGAAGATGTAGCCGGCCCCGCCCATGTCGGCCGCCAGCTGATAGATCTCGTCAAAACGCCGATCGACCACGCCGCGGCATATTTCCTGCTCGCGCAAGTCGCCGATGATGAAGTCATCCGCGACGGTCTCGTCGAACTGCGGATATTTGAGATCGACGCCGCGCACCCAGAAGCCTTCGGCCTTGAGCCGCTTGACCAGGTGGTTGGCGATGAAGCCGCCTGCACCGCACACGAGAGCCGTTTTCATACGCAAACCCCTGACACAAGGTAACGAAAGACATCGGGTTCGGCCGTCATCGCATGGATGCGCGACCCCGGATCGCACAATAAGTCATTGCAGGACGCCGCCATAGCGGATTCGACTTCGACAGCGGGAAGATCAGCGGCGATTGTAAACGTCGTCGAGCCGCACGATGTCGTCCTCGCCCAGATAGCTGCCGGTCTGCACCTCGATCAATTCGAGGGCTATCCGGCCCGGATTGGCGAGGCGGTGCAACGAACCGATCGGGATGTAGATCGACTCGTTCTCGTGCACGGTGCTGATCTCGTCGCCGACCGTGACCTCGGCGGTGCCGCGCACCACCACCCAGTGCTCGGCGCGATGATGATGCTTCTGCAGCGACAGCTTGCCGCCCGGCACGACGACGATGCGCTTGACCTGAAAGCGGTCGCCGCCGTCGACCGACTCGTAGTAGCCCCACGGGCGGTGCACGCGACGATGCTCCTTCGCCTCCGCCCGTCCGCGCCGCTGCAGCTCGGCGACCAAGGATTTGACCTCCTCGGCGCGCGCGCGCGGCAGCACCAGCACCGCATCGGGCGTCGACACCACGATGAGATCCTCGACGCCGAGCACGGCCGTCAGCCGGCCCTCGGCGTGCACGATGCAGCCCTTGGCATCGACCGCGAGCGCCGGGCCGCTTGCCACGTTGCCGCCGGCGTCGCGCGGCGCCACGTCGAACACCGCGTCCCAGCTGCCGATGTCCGACCAGCGGAAGCGGCCTTCGACCACGGCGGCGCGATCGGTCTTCTCCATCACGGCATAGTCGATCGACTTCTGCGGCGCCCGGCCAAACGCCTGCTCGTCGAGGCGGACGAAACCGAGGTCGGTTGCGGCGGATGCGACCGCGTCCTCGACCGCCTGCGCCATGGCCGGCTCGAAGCGCGCCAGCTCGGCGAGCAGCGCATCGGCGCGAAAGAGGAAATTGCCCGAGTTCCACAGATAGCCCTGCGCCACGTAGCCGGCGGCCGTCGCGGCGTCCGGTTTTTCGACGAACGCGGCGACGCGGCTCACGCCGTCGACGCCGAGCGCGTCGCCGCGCCGGACATAGCCGTAGCTCGTCTTCGGCGCGCTCGGACGGATGCCGAACGTGACGATGTGGCCTTGCGCCGCCGCATCGCGCCCGGCGCGGCAGGCGTCATGAAACAGATCGGTGTCGAGGATGACGTGATCGGCCGCGATCGCGAGCACGATCGCGTCGGGATCGCGGCTGCGCGCGAAGGCGGCGCCGGCCGCGATGGCGGGACCCGAGTCGCGCCGCACCGGCTCGAGCACCACCGTCGCGTCGACGCCGATCTCCTCGGCCTGCCGGCGGGCAAAGAAACGGAAGGCGTCGCTCGTCATCACGATCGGCGGGCCGAACAAATCCGGCGATGACACCCGCATGAGCGCCTGCTGGTAGGTCGATTTCTCGCCGACCAGCGGCAGGAACTGCTTCGGCATGGCGTCGCGCGACACCGGCCACAGCCGCGTGCCGGCGCCGCCGGCGAGGACCAAGGGAATGATGCGTGGTGAAGTCATCGCGATTCGGCCAGGCAAGGTTGCGAAATGATCGTCAACGGGGTTGCAATCTCAGTGGATCGGCTGATCGATCGATTCGTGCGGCTGATTGGGCGGTGGGTTCGCTGCCGCGGTCGTTTGGGCTGGGGGAGCAGGACCTGCTTTGGTTTGAGCTGGAGCAGCAGGAGCCGCCTTGGCTGTCTCATCGCCGTCAATCTGTCGCAAATACGCCCGGTAACCGGGGGCGCCCGGGCGCGGCGGCGCGTCGGGCGGCAGTCCGCCGGCCCATTCCGGCAGGGTGTCGGCGATGAAGTTGCTGGTGCTGGAGGCGCACGATGACAGCAGCAGGCCAGCCAAGGCGACACCGATCATTGACACGATACGCATGACCGTTCACGTGCGGAGGGTACGGCAGGCCGCACACAAGGCCGCCCCGGGCGCCACATTGGTTAATGATGGATGACTCGATTCATGCCCGCCCCTCTGCAGCGATGCCATTCAATGGTGTCGCCAGCATGGCGCCGAGCCAGAAAAAGATCAGGCGGCCCTCGACGAAAGTCGAAAAATGCGAGTTGGCGAGACTGGTCGCGCACCAGCAGATCAGCGCCGTTGCGGCGAGTTGGCGGTAAGGGGTTGGCGCCGGGCACGTGAGCGCCCGAAAGATGAAGAACAGGAAGGCCGCCAATCCGACCAGCCCCTGCTCGCCGAGGATCTTGAGGAATTGATTGTGCGGGTCGGCGGTGTCGCCTCCGCGCCAGCCGGCCACGCCCTGTCCATAGGGCCGATAGCCGTCCGCGAACCCACCGGTGCCGACGCCGAAGAGCGGATGATCGCGCACCATCTGCAGCGTCGTCGGCCAGAAGACGGCGCGATATCCGAGCGAGGTCGGCTTCGCCGACCGATCGGCAGTTTCGAACTCGCGCAGCGCCTGCCCGACGCGGCTGCGCACCTGCGCGCTCGACCCCAACAGCAGGACGACGCAGACCAGGACGCCGACGCCCGCGAGCGCTTTCGCGCGCCACGATCCGCGCGCCAGGAACGTGACGCTGGCGACCGCCATGACGATCAGCGCGAGGTAGCCGCTGCGGCCCCACAGGACGAACGCGACGTCGAACACCAGTACGGCTATTGCGGCGACCATGATGCGTCGGTCGCCGAGCAGGCGATCGCCCGCGAAAGCTTCGGGGCGCAGGATCGCCGCGATGCAGATGATCATCGCCAACGAAAAGCTCAGACCTTGAACCGAATAATTGTGAAACGAGATTCCCGCCGGCAGTTTGTTCAGGATCGCGATGCCCTCCCACTGCGTCACGAAAGACACGAGCGCGCCGGCGAGGCAGGTAATGACGAAGACCTTGCACAGCAGCCGCTTCGATGCCAGGTCGTCGAAGACGGCGAGCGTCAGCGGCACCAGCAACAGACGACGCCACCCGGCCAGTGCGCCGAGCGCATCGTGCCACGACGCCGGACCGTGAAGCGTCCCGACGACGACCGTGGCCGCGAAGGCGAGCAATCCGACCATCACGGGATGGTGCACGGTGTGGAGGAACCGCTGACGCAATGCCGGAATGAGCGCAAACGCGATATAGATCACGAACTCGAACGCGATCGCCGCCGAGGTCGAGATGAGCGTGGCGACAATGTAGGCGACCAGCAGCGCGCGCGTGCGCGCGACACCGCCATCGGCCGGCACCTTGACGAGCGAGACGAGCGAGCCGAGCGAGACGCCGCGCTTGCTGTCGATCGCATTCACGACGTGCCTGTTCAAACGTTTCGGAACGCGCGGAACCAGGCGACGAAGCGACGGACGCCGTCGCCGATCGGGGTTGCCGGCGTGAAACCGACGTCCCGGCGCAGATCGTCCACATCGGCGTAGGTCTCGGGCACGTCGCCAGGCTGCATCGGCGCGAGCTCGCGGGTCGCAGCCTTGCCGACCGCTTCCTCGATCAGGCGCACCACCTCGGTGACCTCGACCGGGGTGTGGTTGCCGATGTTGTAGACGCGCCACGGGGCGCGGCTCGTCGCCGGATCGGGCCGATCGCCCGACCAGCGCGGGTCGCCAGTGGGCGCGCGATCGATCAGCCGCACGACCGCCTCGGTCACGTCGTCCACATAGGTGAAATCGCGCCGCATGTTGCCGTGGTTGAACAGCTTGATCGGCCGGCCGGCAAGGATCGCGTCGGTGAACAGCCACATCGCCATGTCGGGGCGCCCCCACGGACCGTAGACCGTGAAGAAGCGCAAGCCGGTCAACGGCAGGCCGAACAGGTGCGCGTAGGCATGTGCCATCAGCTCGTTCGCCTTCTTGGTCGCCCCGTAGAGGCTGAGCGGATGGTCGACGTTCTGCGCGGTCGAAAACGGCATTTGCGTGTTCGCGCCATAGACCGAGGACGACGATGCATAGACCAGGTGTCGCGACCTGGCGTGGCGGCAGCCTTCCAGGATATTGAGGAAGCCGGTGAGGTTTGCGTCCGCATAGGCGTGCGGATCGACCAGCGAGTAGCGCACCCCCGCCTGCGCGGCGAGATGGACCACGTATTGAAAGCCGTGCTGCGCGAACAGCGCCGCCATCCCGGCGCGGTCGGCAAGGTCGAGCTTGACGAAATGGAAGGCAGGATTCGTGGCAAGCTCGTCGAGGCGCGCCTGCTTGAGCGCCGGATCGTAATAGGCGTTGAGGTTGTCGAGGCCGATCACCGGGCGCCCGTCGGCCAGCAGCCGGCGCGCCACGTGGAAGCCGATGAAGCCGGCGGCACCGGTGACGAGAATCGGATCGGCGGACATGCTCACAGCCGCCACAGCTCGACGCCGTGCGGCGTCGCGGCGCGATCGAGCATGGCCTTGACGTCGAGCACCACGCCGCCGCCCGGCTTGAGCAGCTTCTCGATCATCGGCCAGCCGCCGCGCACATAGTCCTCGTGGGCGACCGCGAGGATGACGGCGTCGGCGCGACGCAACGCCGGCATCGCGGCAAGCGCGATGCCGTATTCGTCCAGCGCTTCGCCGGCGAGCGCAAGCGGGTCGTGCACCTGCGCCGCAATGCCGAACGACGACAGCTCGCGCACGATGTCGACCACCCGCGAGTTGCGGATGTCGGGCACGTTCTCCTTGAAGGTCAGGCCGAGCACCGTCACGGTCGGCGCGGCGGTACCCCGCTGCATCAACATGCGCACGCATTCGCGCGCGACCCGGCGCCCGACGCCGTCATTGATGTGGCGGCCGGCCAGAATGACCTGCGGCGCGTAGCCGGCCTTCTCGGCGCGATGCGTGATGTAGTAGGGATCGACCCCGATGCAGTGGCCGCCGACGAGACCCGGATAGAACGGCAGGAAATTCCACTTGGTGCGCGCCGCCGCCAGCACGTCCCCGGTATCGATGCCGAGCGCGTGGCAGATGGCCGACAGCTCGTTCATGAACGCGATGTTGAGATCGCGCTGGGTGTTCTCGATCACCTTGGCGGCTTCCGCCACCTTGATCGACGGCGCGCGATGGATGCCGGCGCGGACGGCCGAGCCGTAGACCGCGGCGACCACGTCGAGCGTCTTGGCGTCCTGCGCCGAGACGACCTTGGTGATGGTCTCGAAGCGATGTTTCCTGTCGCCCGGATTGATCCGCTCCGGCGAATAGCCGACGGTGAAATCGCGCCCGCAGGCGAGACCCGATGCACGTTCGAGAATGGGTGCGCAGTCCTCTTCCACCGCGCCCGGATAGACCGTCGACTCGTAGACCACGACGTCGCCGCGCTTGAGCGCGCGGCCGACGGTTTCCGAGGCGGCGAGCATCGCGCGCAAGTCGGGACGCTTGGCGGCGTCGATCGGCGTCGGCACCGTGACGATGAAGAAATCGGCGCGCGTGAGATCCTCTGCGTCATTCGTATAGGTGAGGCTCGGCTGGGCAAGTTCCGCCACGTCGACCTCGCGCGTACGGTCGCGCCCGGCGCGCAGCTCGTCGATGCGCGTGCGGTCGATGTCGAAGCCGATCACCGGCGCGCCCGCGCGGGCGAACGCAACGGCAACGGGCAGGCCGACATAGCCAAGGCCGATGACGGCAATCTTGCGACCGTGACTCAATTCACATTCCCCGCCTGCCGAGGCGGATGTTTACCGGGCATGCAGGTCCGAGCGCAATATCAGATGGGTGATTGCGCATGAAGCTAATCGTCGATCGGCCCGGCGATTTCCCATTGCGAGCGCGGGATGTCCTTGCCGTAGCGTGCCGTGAAATCGGTCGTGGTCGTGGCGCCGGCAAGCCGCGTCCCGGGCCGAAGATCATCGGCCGCGATGCCGTCGAATTGCGTGACGAGGAGCGAGCCGTCGATCGTCTTCACCACGAAGCTTCCGCTCGCGATCGAAACGTCGACGATCGTGCCCGCCGCGACGCCCGTCGCAAACAGCGTCGCATCAAACGGCTGGGCCGCCGAAATGCCGATCCGCTTCCCATCGAGATACGCGAAGGCGCCCGGATAGGGCGGCGCCACGGCACGGATCAGACGATCGATCGCGCGGGTCGATGCCCGCCAGTCGATCAATCCGTCCTCGGGAATGCGCTTCGGATAGTAGCTCGGCTCGCCGCCCGGCTGCGGCGTGAACACGACCTCGCCGGCCGCGATCCTCGGCAGGCTTTCGCTCAGCACCTGCAGCATCGCGATGCGGTTCTTCTGGTGCAGCGTCTCGATCGTGTCGTGCGCGTTGATCTCGAAGGCGCGCGACCCGATGATGTCGCCGTCGTCCATCCCGGGCGTGTAGCGGAACAGGCAGGTGATGAACCGGTTCTGCCCGGTGATGATCGACCAGTTCATCGGCGAGCGCCCGCGCCCGCGCGGCAGGCCGAAGGCGCTGCCGTGCATGCCGCAGGCGAACTTGTTGAGCGTCCGCAGCACGGCGTCGGGAATGAGCCGCTCCCAGCCGAGCACGCAGAGCAGATCGAACCGCGCCTGGTCGAAGAACGCCAAATCCGCCGGATCGCTCAGCGTGTAGGAACGCGCCGCGTAACACCGGATCTTCGCAGCGCCGCAACGGGCAGCGATCTCGGAGCCGCGAAAGAACGCGACGTTGTTGCGTGCCGCGCTCTCGGCGTTGAGGGTGACCACCGCGCTGATCGGCCATGCATTGTCCTGCGCGAGGCCGGCGATCAGATCGAGGGTCGTGCCCTTAGATCCTAAAATCGCGAGCTTCAGCGGCGATGACATGGCCGAACACCTTGCGGCAGTTGATCATGAGATAGTGCTCGAGGTCGTGTTGCCGCCGGTCGCGCAGCTCCGTCCATATGGCGCGATCGTCATTGATGCCTGCCCACCATTCGGGATGCAGGAGAAGCTGGATGCGCGGCAGACCCGCCCCCAGCCACTGCGCCAGCGTCGGCAGGAATGCGAGCGAGCGGCGCGAGTCCGACAGATACGAATCGGGGCTGAAGAAGCGCGGGTCATAGGCATTGATGAAGGAGGCGTAGCGCTTTCCGAGCACGGCCGGCGTCGGGCGATGGAAGCTCATGACGTCGTCGACCGCGAGCACGCAGGACGAGAACCAATCGATGGTCCGCCGGATGACGCCTTCGTCCTCGCCGAACCTCGTCTCATCGATATGCAGCCCGACGCAGTGTCCTGCGGCGCGCAGGGTCCGCATGATGTCGATGACCTCGTCGGAGAAGATGCTGTAGGTCTCGGCGTTGAGCTGAAAGAAGAAGTTGGATTGAACGCCCTGCGCTTGCGCGAGACGCCCAAGCACCAGCGCATTGCGCGCCGAGATGTCGACGTCGTGCCGCAGGAAGAAGACCTTGCCGTCGGAGGGCGCGCGGTCGAAGCGCGCGAAGACGTAGCCGGCCGCTATTGCGGCTGCCAGGATATCGCCGAACAGGCTCGCCCCGAACTCGCTTGCGTTCAGCATTCGCTCACCTCCATCGGCGAGCGGGAGCGCATCGCGCGATCACGCATAGGCGCGCCGCCACGCCTGGAACTGCAGCACCGCCCACAATCCATGCTGGGCGTCGCGCCGCCCGGCCAGGAACTCGTCGAACCAACGGCGGACCGCGGCGCGGTCAAACAGCCCATCCGACAAAGCGCCAGCCGACAGGAGATCCTCGGCCCACGGCCGCAGCGGGCCCTTGATCCACTCGCCGACCGGAATGCTGAAGCCCATCTTCGGCCGGTCGGTCAGGGCCTTCGGCACGTATTGCGCGAGAATCGCGCGCAGCGGCCGCTTGCCTTCGCGGTTGGCGATCAAGAGCGCCGACGGCAAGCGCCAGGCGAACTCCACCACGCGATGATCGAGCAGCGGCACGCGCGCCTCGAGGCTCACCGCCATCGAGGCGCGGTCGACCTTGGTGAGAATGTCGTCCGGCAGGTAGGTCAGCATGTCGAGGAGCCGCAGCTGCGACACGGTGTCGAGGCCGCGCGTCTCGCGCCCGAGCCGCGCGATCACGTCGGCTGGCTCGCGCACGCCGGACAGGAAGCGCGCCGGGTCGGGCGTGTAGGAGACGACGCGGCGGTACATGTCGAGCGGGTCGTCGTCGCCGAGCAGCGCCGCGCCCTTGCGGATCTTGTCGCCCGCATGACTCGGCTTGAGCCGGCGCGGCAGCGGCGCCGTCAGCGTGTCCCAGGCATCGGCCGAGATGAGCTCGATCGCGTGCGCCGCGACCCGCCGCAAGGCGGCCGGCAGACGGCGCGCCGCGCCGGCGAGCCGGGCGATGCCCTGGTAGCGCACGTAGCCGCCGAACGCCTCGTCGCCGCCATCGCCCGAGAGCGCCACCGTCACGTGGCCGCGCGCGAGCCGCGACACGAGATAGGTCGGCAGCTGCGAGCTGTCGGCGAAAGGCTCGTCGTAGATCGCCGGCAGTTGCGGAATGATCGCCTGCGCGTCCGTGGCCGAGAGCACCAGCTCGGTATGATCGGTGCCGAGGTGCTGCGCCACTGCCCTGGCGGCGGCCGCCTCGTTGAAGGCCTGCTCGCGAAAGCCGATCGAGAAGGTCTTGACCGGGCGCGTGGCGGCCCGCTGCATCAGGGCGACGACGGTCGAAGAATCGATGCCGCCCGAGAGGAACGCGCCGAGCGGCACGTCCGACACCATTTGCCGTTTCACCGCGTCGGCGAGCAGGCCGTGCAGCTCATCGAGTATCTCAGCTTCCGAGCGGCGGTCGCAGGCCTGCTGGCCGCGCCGCGCGATATCCGCGACGTCCCAATAGCGCCGCACCGCGACGCCTGCGGCGCTCACTTCGAGCCGGTGGCCGGGCGCGAGCTTCGCCACCTCGCGATAGATCGTGCCGGGCGCCGGCACGCAGGCGTAGCGCAGATAGCTCGCGAGCGCGCCGGGGTCGACCGTGCTGCTGAGTCCGCCGAGCGCGCGTAACGCCTTGAGCTCGGACGCGAAGGCGAAGGTGCCGTTCTGCCGCGTCCAGTAGAGCGGCTTGATGCCGAGGCGGTCGCGGGCGAGATGCAGGGTGCGGGTGCCGCGATCGAACGCCGCAAAGGCGAACAGGCCGTTGGCGCGTTCGAGCGCGCCGTCGATGCCGAAGGCCGCGATCGCTTCGAGCAGGACTTCGGTATCCGAGGTGCCGCGCCATGGCTTATCGAGCTCGGCCGCCATCTCGGCCCGGTTATAGAGCTCACCGTTGTAGGTGATGACGACGCGACCGTCGGCGCTCGTCATCGGCTGAAAGCCGGTCGGCGTGAGATCGATGATCGCAAGCCGGCGATGGCCGAGCGCGATGCCGACCGCGGGATCGCTCCAATGTCCGTCGCCGTCGGGCCCGCGATAGGCGATCGCGTCCGTCATGGCGCGCGACTGCGCGGCAAGCTCCTCGGACGCAGCGCCCGCAAACCGCCAGAGGCCGGCAATGCCGCACATCAGGCCGACACCCTTCGTCGACTCGCGAGACAGGCGCGCAAGACCTCGTCGATCGCCACGGCCCTGGCGTGCCAGGAATGCGCGGCGCGCACCAGCGCAGCGCCGCGCTGCCCCATCTCCCGTGCCTGCGCCGGATCGGCGGCGAGACGCGCAACCGCCCGCGCGAGCGCCGGCGCGTCCTGACAGGGCACGACCAATCCGCAGCGACCTTCCCGCACCAGCTCCGACTGTCCGGGGAGCTCGGTCACGACCGCGGGAATCGCGCACGCCAGCGTCTCGAACAGCTTGAGCGGATTCATGCCGGTCGACGAGCGCCCGCGCGGATTGGTCATCGGGATCAGGCCGGCGAGCGCGCCGGCGATCAGGCCGGGAATTTCCTCATAAGGCCGGTAGCCGAGCCAGCGGATCGGCAGCCCCGAGCGCACCGCAGCCTCGACGAGGTTCTGCCGCACGCCGGTGCCGATGATCACGAGCGGGAGGCTGCGCGGCCAATCGGGATGACGCACGGCGTCGACCATGACATCGACCCCGTGCCAGTCCGTGAGGCCGCCGAAGAAAACCACGAAGGGCTCCGCGACCGTCCGCTCCATCGGATGAAAAAGATCGGTGTTCGCCGCATTGGGCACGACCGAGATGCGATCGTGACCAACCTGCTCACGGAGCAACTGCGCCAGTTCCTTGGCGACGGGAAACAGATGGTCGGCACGCCGGTACTGCGAGACATAGAGCCAGCGCAGCAGCGGCCGCAGCGGCGCGAGCCAGGGGCGACTGACGATCAGGTCGAGTTCGGTCCCGTTGATCTCCTGGACGACCACGCGCCCCTTCATCTTCGCCGCGATCGCGACCGGCCAGGCCAGCGCATGGGCGCGCACGTAGAGCGCATCGTGGCTGGCCAGGGCCTTTACGGCGCTCCACATCGCCCGCACGTACTCGAACGCCTTGGCCACGGCATTGCGCGGCCGGTCCGGGCTCGATGGCCGCGGCGTGAACAGGTCGACACGCCATCCAAGCGCGCGCAGATTGGCGACGATCTCGTTGATATGCACGTAGCTCGCCTGCCCCTTGTGGGGCAGGTCGAGCGCGAAATACGCAATGCTGCCGCGTTCCGAGTACGGCATCGGCGCGTGAGGTCTCTCGTTTACCGCTGCGCGATTATCGGAGCGCAGAAGAGCCAATTTCACTTTCAATGTAGCGCGGACGCCGGTAGATAGATCGCATGGATCAAGACGTGTCGACCCGCGGACGGCTCACCCATGCGTAATGGCGAGCCCTATATTTTGGGCATTCACGACGGGCACAATTGCGGCGCGACGCTCACGCATGGCGCCGCGATCGTGGCGTCGGTGTCGGAGGAGCGCCTGGTTCGCCGCAAGAATGCGATCGGCTATCCGCGGCGAGCGATCGAGGAGGTGCTGCGGATCGGCGGCATCGCGCCGCGCCAGCTCGCCGACGTGGTCTATGCCTCGCTGTTCATGCATACGGCGTCGCACCTCGAGGACATCTCGGAATGGTACGCGCTCGGCATCGAGGAGCAGATCGCCGACGCGCGCACGCCGCCCGAATACGGGCGCGCCATCTTCGAGACGCGCAAGCGCGAGCGCATCGCCCAGGTGGTCGACCATCTCGGCGTGCCCGCCGAGCGCGTCAGTTTCGTCGAGCATCATCTCGCCCATCTCGCCGCCGCCTATTTCACGGCGCCGCGCGCGACGTTCGACCGTCCGGTCCTCGGCCTCACCTGCGACGGCGCCGGCGACGGGCTGTGCGCCACCGTCTCGATCTGCCGCGGCAATGCCATCGAGCGAATCGCCAAGACCGACCGCAATGCCTCGGTCGGCAAGATCTACTCGCGCGTCACCTACCTGATGGGCATGACGCCGTGGGAGCACGAGTACAAGCTGATGGGCCTTGCGCCCTATGCGGACCCGCAGCGGGCGGAAGACGCCGCCGAGCCCCTGCATCGGCTGCTCGGCCTGAGCGATGACGGCCTCGGCTTCGCGCTCAAGACCGAGCTCTCCACCAACTACTGCTACCGCTATCTGCGGACCGAGCTCGAGCGCGTGCGCTTCGACACGATCGCGGGGGCGACGCAGCGCTTCACCGAGGACATGCTGATCGCCTGGGTGCGTGCGGCCATCGGCAAGACCGGCATCGGCGACATCGTGTGCGGCGGCGGCGTGTTCATGAACGTCAAGGCCAACATGCTGCTGGCCGAGCTGCCCGAGGTGCGCTCGATCTACGTGATGCCGAGCGCGAGCGACGAGTCGCTCTCGATCGGCGCCTGTCTCTCGCGCTACTACGCGCTCAACCCGGACCTGGATTCGCGCGCGAGCCGCATCACCCATCTCTATTTCGGCGGCCGCGACGAGGCCGCTGTCGAAGCCGTCGCGGTCGAGGAGGCACGACACAGCCTGCAGCTGGGCGTCTCCCAGCCGCCCGACATGAATACCGCGATCGCGGACCTGCTCGGCGCCGGCGAGATCGTCGCGGTTTGCCGCGGCCCGATGGAATGGGGTGCACGCGCGCTCGGCAACCGCAGCATCCTGTCGAGCGCGCACGACTATCGCCGGGTCGACCGCATCAACCAGATGATCAAGATGCGCGATTTCTGGATGCCGTTCGCGCCGAGCATCAGGGCCGAGGCGGCTGACCGGTATTTCGCCGGCGCCAAGGGCATCGACTATTCGTTCATGACCTTCGCGGCGCCGGTGCGGCCCGAGGCGTTCGACGAGATCATCGCCGGCTCGCACCCGAAGGACCGCACGATCCGCCCGCAGGTCGTGACCAAGGCCGCGAACCCCGACTACCACGCGGTGATCGGCCATTTCGAGCAGCTGACCGGACGCGGCGCCATTCTCAATACGTCGTTCAACCTGCACGGCGAGCCGATCGTCGCGACCAGCCGCGACGCGATCCGCGTGATGGCGGCGTCCGACATCCAGCATCTTGCCCTTAACCATCATCTGCTATCCAAGCGCCCTTGACATGTATGGGCGGCAGCCATGACCATCCTGGTGACCGGCGGCGCCGGCTATATCGGCAGCCACATGGTGCATGCGCTGGTCGACGCCGGCGAGCGCGTCGTCGTGCTCGACAACCTCACGACTGGCTTCGACTGGGCGGTGCCGAAGAGCGCGACCCTCGTCGTCGGCGAAACCGGCGACCAGCCGCTGGTCAACGATCTCATCGCGCGGCACGGCGTCGCGGCGATCATCCATTTCGCGGCATCGATCGTCGTCCCCGACTCGGTCGCCGATCCGCTCGGCTACTATCGCAACAACACCGCGAACTCGCGCTCGCTGATCGAATGCGCCGTCAAGGGCGGCGTGAAGCGGTTCATCTTTTCCTCGACGGCGGCGGTCTACGGCAACCCCGACAAGGTCCCGGTCGGCGAGGACGATCCGGTGAAGCCGATGTCGCCCTACGGCTCCTCCAAGCTCATGACCGAGATCATGCTGCGCGATGCCGGCGCAGCACATGGCCTCCCTCATGTCATCCTGCGCTACTTCAACGTGGCGGGCGCCGATCCGGCCATGCGCACCGGACAGTCGACCAGAGGCGCGACCCACCTGATCAAGGTCGCGGTCGAAACCGCGCTCGGCCTGCGTCCGAAGATGCTGGTGTTCGGCACGGATTATCCGACGCCGGACGGCACCTGCATCCGCGACTACATTCACGTCAGCGATCTCGTCCGCGCCCATTCCGACGCGCTCGCCTATCTGCGCGGCGGCGGCGCCTCGACCACGCTCAACTGCGGCTATGGCCGCGGTTTTTCGGTGCTCGAGGTGATCGATACGGTGAAGCGCGTGTCGGGCGTCGATTTCGCGGTCGAGATGGGGCCGCGCCGGGTAGGCGATCCGGCGCGCATCATCGCGGGCTCCGAGCGCATCCGTGCCGTGCTCGGCTGGCGTCCGCAGCTCGACGACCTCACGACCATCGCGCGCCATGCGCTGGAGTGGGAGCGCAAGCTGGCCGCCAAGCGCTAGCGATCACGCCCGCCTCCGGCGAGAAAATCCCGATAGGCGGTCGCGAGACCACTCCGCAAATCCGTTCCGGCGCGCCAACCGAGCGCGGTCAGCCTGGACACATCCAAGAGCTTGCGCGGCGTGCCGTCCGGTCGCGTGGGATCGAAGGCAAGTTCACCCCTGAACCCCACGACGTCGGCGACTAGCCGGGCGAAGTCGGCGATCGTGACATCCGTGCCCGTGCCGACGTTGAGGAAGCCGCTATCGGAATAGTTCTTCAGCACGAAGACGCACGCATCGGCGAGATCGTCGACGAACAGGAACTCGCGACGCGGCGTGCCGCTGCCCCAGACCGTCACGGCGCGCGCGCCGGCGGCCTTGGCCTCGTGCATCCGCCGGATCAGCGCGGCCGGCACGTGGCTGTGCTCGGGATGATAGTTGTCGCCCGGTCCGTAGAGGTTGGTCGGCATGACGGAGACGAAGTCCGCGCCGAATTGCCGACGCATCGCCTGGACCAGGCGGATCCCGGCGATCTTGGCGACTGCGTACCATTCGTTCGTCGGCTCGAGCGGGCCGGTCAGCAGCATGTCTTCGGTCATCGGCTGCGGCGCCAGTTTCGGATAGATGCACGACGATCCGAGGAACAACAGCTTGCGGACGCCGGCCACGTGCGATCCGCGGATCAGGTTGAGCTCGATCGCGAGATTGTCGGCCAGGAAATCGACCGGATGCGAGTCGTTGTAGGCGATGCCGCCGACCCGCGCGGCCGCCACGACCACGACGTCGGGCTTCATGCGAGCGAGCCAGCTTTCGGTCTCGACCTGCCGCGTGAGGTCGAGGCTCGCGCGGTCCTCGACCAGGATGGTGCAGTGCTCCGAGCGCAGCCGGCGGACGATGGCGCTTCCCACCATGCCGCGATGGCCCGCGACAAAGACGCGCTTTCCTTGCAGGTCGAACACCGGCGTGCTCGCGTTTCCCAGGGACGTCATCGTGGCTGGTGCGGCCGCGACCGCGGCTCAATCCCGGCGATTCTTGCGTTCGATTTCGCGCCGCACCTCGACGAGGTCGGACGCGACCATTTCCTTCACCAGGTCGGGAAAGCTCGTCTTGTGATGCCACTTGAGCCGCTCGCGCGCCTTGGCGGGATCGCCGAGCAGCACGTCGACCTCGGTCGGACGGAAGTAACGCGGATCGACTTCGACCAACACGTCTCCTGAGGCTGCGTCGAAGCCCTTCTCGTCGATCCCCTTGCCTTGCCATGCGAGCCGTCGGCCCACTTGCGCGAAGGCGAGCTCGGTGAATTCGCGAACCGAATGCTTCTCGCCGGTGGCCAGCACATAGTCGTCCGGGGCCGGCTGCTGAAGCATCAGCCACATGCCCTCGACGAAATCGCGCGCGTGGCCCCAATCGCGCTCGGCATCGAGATTGCCGAGGAAGAGCTTGTGCTGGAGGCCGTGCTCGATTGCCGCGACTGCGCGCGTGATCTTGCGCGTCACGAACGTCTCGCCGCGCGTCGGCCCCTCGTGGTTGAAAAGTATGCCGTTCGAGGCATGAATGCCGTACGCCTCGCGGTAGTTCACCGTGATCCAGTACGCATAGAGCTTCGCCGCCCCGTAAGGCGAGCGCGGATAGAACGGTGTCGTCTCGCGCTGCGGAATCTCGCGGGCACGCCCGTACAGCTCCGAGGTCGAGGCCTGATAGAACCGCACGCTCTTCTCCATCCCGAGGATGCGGATCGCCTCCAGAAGGCGCAACGTCCCCAGACCATCGGCATTCGCGGTGTACTCCGGGGTCTCGAAGCTCACCTGCACGTGCGATTGGGCCGCGAGGTTGTAGATTTCCGTCGGGTTGGTCTCCTGCACGATGCGAATGAGATTCGTCGCATCGGTCAGATCGCCGTAGTGCATGAAGAAGCGAGTGCCGGTTTCGTGCGGGTCGACATAAAGATGATCGACGCGACCGGTATTGAACGACGACGACCGACGCTTGATCCCGTGCACGACGTAGCCGCGCTTGAGCAGCAGCTCGGCCAGGTAGGCGCCGTCCTGTCCTGTTACTCCCGTGATCAGCGCGACGGGATCTGTCATGCCCGGTATCTACCCTGCCCTTTCGTCAGCCGCTCAGTTGCCGGCGACGGCGCTTCGTACGCCAGGCTCGCGCAACAGCTGCTCGAAATACGCGATCGTTTTCTTCAACCCCTCCTCGAGCGGCGTCTTCGGCGCCCAGGCGAGCGCCTTGTGCGCCTTGGAGATGTCCGGCTGGCGCTGCCGCGGATCGTCCTCGGGGCGCGACCGATACACTACCTTGGAGTGCGACCCGGTCAGATCGACGACCGTCGTCGCCAGCTCGCGGATCGAGAACTCGGCCGGATTGCCGAGGTTGATCGGACCGATCGTGTCGTCGCCGGTCGCCATCAGCCGGATCAATCCGTCGATCAGATCGTCGACGTAGCAGAACGAGCGCGTCTGCGTCCCATCGCCGTAGATCGTGATGTCCTTGCCGAGCAGCGCCTGCACGATGAAGTTCGAGACCACGCGCCCGTCGTTTGGATGCATGCGCGGTCCGTAGGTGTTGAAGATGCGCGCGACCTTGATGCGCAACCGATTCTGCCGCCAATAGTCGAAGAACAGCGTCTCGGCGCAGCGCTTGCCCTCGTCGTAGCAGGACCGTATCCCGATCGGATTGACCCGGCCCCAATATTCCTCGGGCTGCGGATGCACTTCTGGATCGCCATAGACCTCGGAGGTCGAGGCCTGCAGGATCTTGGCGCGCAGCCGCTTGGCGAGGCCGAGCATGTTGATCGCCCCGTGCACGCTCGTCTTCGTCGTCTGCACCGGATCGTGCTGGTAGTGGATGGGCGAGGCCGGACAAGCGAGGTTGAAGATCTGGTCGACCTCGACGAAGAGCGGAAGGGTCACGTCGTGCCGCAGCAGCTCGAACGCCTTGTGGTCCTTGAGGGCATTGATATTGCGGTGCGCACCAGTGAAGAAATTGTCGAGGCAGATCACCCGGACGCCGGCCGCCAGCAGCCGCTCGCACAGGTGCGAGCCGAGGAAGCCCGCGCCGCCGGTCACCAGTATCCGCGTTTCAAGATGCATCGCTCGTTCTCCCGGCGCACTCACGCGTACGCGACGTCGAACACCTCGATCCAGCGGATGAGGTTGACGGTGCGCCACAGATCGAAACCGAAGGCCTCCGAGCGCGCGACACGGCGCTCGAGCGCCTTGAGGGCCTCCGCGGCCCGCAGCCAAGGGAGCGAGCGGGCGGTCTCCGAACCGAGCACGCGCGCGAACCATGGGCGCAAGGCCTGCGCCCACAGGCGGTCGGGCGTCGCAAACCCGATCTTGTCCCGCCGATCGAGAATGGCATCGGGCACGAGGCCGCGCATCGCCTTGCGCAGCACCGCCTTCGAGGTCGCACGCTCGCCGACCAGATGCCCCGCCGGCTGCGCGTAGGCGAACTTGGCGAGCCCGGTCGTCAGAAACGGCACGCGCGACTCGATCGAGAACGCCATCGAATTGCGGTCCTCGTAGCGCAGCAGGGCGGGCAGCACGGTCTCGGTCAGGCTCTGCACCAGCGCTTCGTGCAGGAAATTCGCCTGCCAGCGCGGCGCCGCGCCCGTGGCGAGCAGCCCGCGCTGCGCAAACCAATGTCCGTCGATCCACGGCGGCAGCAACGGGCGACCGACGAGGTCGCGCGCGAATGCGCGCAGCCGCGCCGGCACCGCCGGCTCGAATGCCTGCGCCACGAGGCCGGCTTTCACGCCCGGCAGGCGCAGCATCGAACGCATGAGCCGCATGGCGCCGCCCCAATCGAGCCGGGCGACCAGCTCGCTCAGCCGGCGGGCCAGGTAGGGCCGATAGCCGGCAAAGAGCTCATCGGCGCCCTGCCCGTCGAGCATCACCTTGATTCCGTTCGCGGCCGCGAGCGCCATGACCCGGTGCTGCGCGTAGATCGACAGGCTGCCGAACGGCTCGCCTTGGGTTGCCACCAGGGCATCGATGTCGGCAACGATCTCGTCGGGCCTGATGCGCACGCTCGCCGACTGCGCACCGGCAGCCGCCGCAGCGAGCTCGATGAACGGCGTCTCATCGACATCCGAGCCTTCGGCGACGAAGCTGAAGGTGTGGATCGCGACGTCCTTGCCGCCGACCGCGCGCGCAGCGGCAAGGATCGACGAGGAGTCGACGCCGCCCGACAGCGCGATGCCGAGCGGCACGTCGCTGCGCAGGTGCAGCTTGATCGATTCGAGAAACAGGTCTCGCAGGTCGGCCGCCGCCTGGGCGCAGGGATGGGGTTCCGGCGCGATCCGCGGCTGCCAATAGGCGACCGGCGCCGGCGCCGCCGGCGCATCGAGCGAAATCGTCGCCCAGGTCCCGGCCGGCAAGCTGCGGACGGCGGAAAAGAGGGTCGCGGGCCCGGCGTCGGTATGCCCGGCGGCGAGGAAAAGGCTCATGCGCGCGACATCGGCGCCCCGGCGCACGCCCGGCACGTCGAGCAGCGGGGCGATCTCCGACGCGAGCGCGATGCAGTCGCTGCCGAGCGCCCAGAACAGCGGCTTGATGCCGAACGGATCGCGCGCGAGAAAGAGCTCCCGTTTGCGCCGATCGAGCATCGCGAACGCGAACATGCCGACGAAGCGCGCCAGCGCCGCGGCGCCCCACGTCGCGAAGGCCGCGATCAGCACCTCGCTGTCCGAGGTCGTGTGAAAGGCCTGGCCGGCGCGCGAAAGCTCGTCGCGCAGCTCCACGTAATTGTAGATTTCGCCGTTGAAGATCAGCACGAAGCGTCCGTCCGGCGACGCCATGGGCTGGTTGGCGCGCGGATCGAGATCGATGATCGCGAGGCGCCGGTGCACCAGCGCGACGTCCGCGGTCGCGGAATCGCATGGCGCGGCATCGCGCGTATAGGTCGCAAGTCCCGATCCGTCCGGACCGCGATGCGCCAGCATCCTGTCGAGCCGCGCCAGCAGGCCGGGCGCGACCTTCGCGCCGGGAAGCGTCACGACCGCCGCGATGCCGCACATCAGTGCGCGGCCTTCCGGCGATACGACTCGACGAGCTCGCCGTAGAGCGCGACCAGCCGGCGCGCGTTGGCATGCAGGTCGTGGTCGCGGGCGACGCGGGCCTTGAGATTTGCGGCTCGTCGCTTCGCCTCGCTCGGATCGGCGCGTACGGCTTGCAGCGCCTGCATCAGCGCTCCCACGTCGCGCGGCGCGAACGAATAGCCGCGCTCGTCGGCGAGGAGGTTGGCGAGGCCGCCGGTCTGCGCGCCGACGACTGGAACGCCGGACGCACCCGCCTCGACGGCCGAGAGGCCGAGCCCCTCGTGCCAGGACGGCAGGACGAAGGCGTCCGCTGCGGCGAGCAAGGCGGGAATTTCCTCGTTCGCCCGCGGGCCGAGCAGGCGCACCGTCGGGCCTTCCGGCCGTGCCGGCCCGCCGCCGACGAAGAGTGCAACGGCGTCGGTCCAAGCGAGGCGGCGCAGCGCCTCGGCGAGATCGAGTACACCCTTCTGCGGCAGGAGGGCGCCGACGTAGAGTATGACGAACTTGTCGGCCCCAATCCCAAGCTCGGTGCGCGTTCGCACCGGATCCCGGCTGTCGGCAAACCGCGCGAGATCGATGCCGATCGACAATGCGGTCGGCATCACGCCAGCAAGCTCATGAGTCACCCTGGCAAGATCGGGGCTGTTGGCGATGACGCGATCGGCACCGCGCATCGTCTGCTCGAACAGCCTGCGCACCCGACCGTTATGGTTTGGGTAAATATAGACATCGTCTCCGAGGACGCTGATCACCAAGGGTACGCCGAAGCGCCGCTTGAGCCACAGCGCCGCCGAGCCACACGGATAAGCGAAGTGCGCATGGATGACGTCAGGCTTGGGCGCTCCGCAACACGCGAGCGCCTGCGTGAGATGCGCAAAGCCGAGCCGGGTCTCCCGCGGTGTCGTGAGATAGCGTGGCCGCTCCACCCGGATGCGTCCGTCGTACTCTTGACGAGGCATGCGCCGATAGGCAGCCCAGCGCGAATTTCGCTGCGCCAGCATTGGCGGCACCCACGGCGTCGGCGCCAATACGGACAGGTCGACGCCGGCATGCGCCAACGCGCGGGCCTGGGTCTGATGGAAAACGAAGCCGACCGGATCCATGACCGACGGATAGCCGGGCGCAATCCACAGAGCGTGCACGAACTAATCCGCGAGCGACCTACTGGTCGAATTTGATACCCAGACGAAGCCCCCTGACTAGCAGGCTGCTGAAAAAGTTTGTCGGAGAGCTGATTTTCGCGATGTATCTGAGCCGGAGAGGTGCGGCGACACGCGATGATCGGTATTCGGTACCCTTTTGCCTCATTTTCGCTGCTCAGGACAGATTCATCCCGTTGCCGATCGTATTTTTGGGATGCGGATGAGATTGTAGGCAGCCGCAGTCAGAACGAAGAACCATTCGACGAGCGGTCGGCCGCAATGGCGGGTCTTGCGCAGGCCGCCGACGGTCTTCATCCAACCGAACGGCTCCTCGATCCGCTTTCGCTTGATCGTGCTGATGCGGTAGCCGGGATGGCGGGTCGTGCGCGCATCGATCGCCGAGCGGCGGTTGGTGTCGTTCTGCGAGACATGCGGCGTGCAGCCGCGCTCGCGGCAGCTGGCGACGAAGTCGGCGGTGTCATAGTTCTTGTCGCCACCAACCGTGCTGCTGGAGCCGGCATTGTCCTCGATCATGTCGAGTGCGGTCGTGCGCTCGGCCGTGCCATTGGCCTCGGTCAAACGAGCATCGACGATGAGCCCGTTGCGGTTCTCCATCATCAGATGTCCCATGTGACACAGCTTGGCCTCTTTGCCGGCCCCCTTGCGGAACAGCCGGGCATCAGGGTCGGTGGTCGAAGAATGCGTGTCGTTCTTGCGCTTCTCGCCATGAAAGTCCCGCTCGGCATTGCGGGAGCGATTACCATCCTTACCCTTGCCCGATGGCGGATCGCCGCCGTCCTTCGGCACGAAGCTCTTCATGCTGGCCCATGCCTCGATCAGCGTGCCGTCGACCGAGAGGTGCTCGCTGGAGAGAAGCTTGCGCACCTGCGGCAGGTTCAGAACGCTGGTGAAGAACTTGGCCGCGATATCGCCGTCGAGCAGCCGGTCACGGTTCTTGCAGAACACGGTCGCGTCCCACACCGGATCGTCCGCCGACAGCCCGACGAACCAGCGGAACAGCAAATTGTAGTCGAGTTGCTCCATCAACTGCCGTTCCGAGCGCACCGTGAAGAATGCCTGCAACAAAAGCGCTCGCAACAGCCGCTCGGGCGGGATCGACGGCCGGCCGTCGCGGGAATAAAGCTTGCTGAAGTCGCGCGACAGCTCCCGCAGCGCCGTGTCGACAAGCTCGCGGATCGGTCGCAGCGGATGATCAGCGGGAATCCGTCGTTCCAGCGGTACGTAACTGAAAAGTCCCACGGATCGCCGATCTTCGCCGCGCATCGCCTTCCCCGTTCCCAAACAGGAATCAACCAAATGCACGGAATCACACTCCAATCCCTCACAAAGAAACTTTTTCAGCAGCCTGCTAGGCGTCCGTTGCGCTCGCTGCTAATGTCCGCGATCCGGCGAGCACCGAATACCTGGACATACGACGAGGGTCCCGCATGCCGCAGCGCGCGCTATGGCCGACTTGCATTGGCACTATCATGGTCTGCTATGCGCTGTTCGATTATGCGGTGCTGCACCATGCGGGCACCGCCTTTTATCCTTATGCAACTATCGGACTCGAGAGAACGCACGTCGCCGCGCTCGGATCCGCGTTGATCTTCATCGGCTACGTGTTCACGCCAGCGGGCGGCCGTCGTCTGGCCCTGATTTTTTCCCAGTTCGGCTGGCAAGGGGCGACGCTGCTCGTTCTGGCATTTGCGAGCCTGAAGTTCTTCGCCGAGACAATAAGGCTGAATCCTTTCGAATCCTCGCAGTGGCAGGAATACACCGGCTTCATAGTGGGGCGCCGCCCGGAAAATATCGGCGCCCATCCGCTTTTTCAAACCGATGTCTACCTTCCACCGCTTTACCTTTTGCCATTCGATATCTTGAAGGCGCCAGTCGTGCAAATCGCAGCCGTCGTCCTGTGCTGGGTGACGCCGCTGATCGCGATGCTGCATACGCTGCGCAAGCTTGGTTTTGACGCGTTAACGGCCGCCTTCGTTGTCATGTTCGCGTCGTATCTCGGACAGGCCTGGTTGCAGCTATATATGCTGGCGCCGAACCCCTTCTACTACTACGGCGCGATCGACTTCCGCATGACGGTCATTCCCTGCCTCGCACTGATGGCATATTGCATGGCCGCGCGCCGCTGGCTGCTCGCCGGCCTCTTTGCCGGGTTGACGGTCGTGAGCCACATCAAATTCGGGCTGCGCGCCTGGGTTCTCGTCACGATCCTGATGACCGCATTCATTGTCGCGCGGCGTTGGCGCCGACAGGGCCTGCAGCTCGGCACCTTCATCCGGTTCCAGGCCGGGTTCTCCATCATTCTTGCGCCGACCTTGTTCTCCGTCATGCGGGCGCTGCATGCCGTCGCACAATTGCAGGGACCACGCGCCGCCGAGCTGATCTCGCCGCTCGGATGGCTCATCAAGAACGAGCCCGACGACTGGCTCCTGCTCTACCAGCCGGCCAATTTCCTGACCGGCATTGTCTTACTTGCGATCGCCGCCATTCTTCTCTGCCTTTGGCTCGGGCGCCGCGGATCAGATGAAACATATCGCCGACTGGCATGGATCGGTGCGCTCTCCAGCGCCTTCGCACTGGTGATGCTTGCGGTCGAGACCTGCTTCGAGCTCTGGGGCCTGTCGGTTCTGCCTTGGTCGGTGTCGCTCGCGCTTCTACTGGACCGTCCGTGGGAATTTCTATGGGTGGCGCCGCTTGCCTTGGGCATCATGGGCGGCGCGCTCCTGTTCAACCATCGCCCGCGAGGGGTTGTCGCTTACGCCATACTCGCGCTCATTCTTGGCGGTTATTTCGGCAAGCAGCTGCAACGGATCGCAACGTCTGCGCAGGGCTTTCATCCTCTGGTCACCGAGCGGCTCGCGCCCGCCGCGGCCCTCGACTATTCGGTCCTGACCATCTGCTCGTTGCATGCCGACGAACACGCGCGAGCCAAGGCCGAAGCCATTGCATCGCTACTGCAGGCGGACGCGCCTCATTTCGAACAGGCTGTCGCGCGAATGCAGGCCATCTACCGCAATTCGGTTGGCGGCAATTCCTCGATACCGCGCATCGATCTCGAAGCCGAGAACCTGCTTGCTATAGCAGCGATGCGCGCCGGCAAATATGCGGCCGCCTACGCAGGGCTGCGGGCCCAGGATGACGAGATACATCGGCTGACACCAAGCGAGCATCCATGGTCTGGCGATGTGCAGTGGGTATGCGACCGTGACGCCAAAGCCGATACGGTTCGCTGGGAGACCGTGCTGCTGCCATGGCCAGACCTCGACGAGGCACTGGTATGGATTGCGCGGCACGCACCCGCCGGCGTCGGGGTAATTCAACCGCCCTCTCTCTCATACGTAACATCAGAATCAAAACACGCCGCACTTTGGCAGACGAAATTCGACAGCCATGCGATGTACCTCTACGTCGACTTCTATCGGCTGGGCCTCAATCGTCTCAACCTCGTTGCGGGTCCGGGCGCGCTGGAGTTCTCCCCGGGATTCCGCTACGGCGACCCGGGCGAGGCAGGTCGTCGCTTCTTTCGCGCGCTGCAACCAAACGATTTCTCCGAGATCCAACGTCAATATCCAGCGTTTCGGCTCATACTCACCGAGGCCACCCAGCACCTTGATCTTCCGCTCTTGTTTTCCAACCGGACGTTCACGGTCTACCGCTGCTGCTCAAGGGCCGACTGACACGGCGGCTCTTCGCGTTTGCATCGGCGCGCGGGCGGTGCTACCGCTGCCCGATCGTCCGCCGAGCGGCGGCCGCAAGCCGTCCTCGTTTCAAGGTCGTGATGATGAGAGCTCTTGCTTTCTTTGCGAAGGCCATCATCTCGGCCGCCTTGCTCTTCGTCGTTCTCCGCAAAATGAACCTCTCAGACGTCTGGAACACCTTCCAGCGCGCCGAAGCAGGTTGGGTTGCAGCCATCGTCGCCATATTCGTCGCACAAATAATCCTGGGTGCCTTGCGGTGGGGGGTGATCGCGGTCCCTTGCGGGCTTCGGCTGCCCGAGTGGGCGGCAGTCCGCTACACCTTCATCGGGACGTTCTTCAACCAATTGCTGCCCTCGACGATCGGCGGCGATGCCGCAAGGATATGGTATCTCGCGCGCGAACGCGGGGAATGGGCAGGCGGAACATACTCGGTATTCATCGACCGCGTGCTCGGCATGCTGATGTTGACGCTGCTCGTATTCACCTGCATGCCGTGGGCTTTTGCGCGAATTACCGATCCGTCAGCGCGCACCATTTTGGCCTTGGTCGGCCTCGTCAGCCTTGCGGGCGTCACCGGCTTCCTGGCGCTAAGCCTCCTGCCTGCCAAATGGACCGATCCGCTATGGGGCACGCGCCATCTGCGCGAGACTGCGGCAATCACCTGGCGCGTGCTTGCAAGACCCCGCGTCGGCGGCGCCGTCGTCGCGTATTCCCTCGCGATCAACCTCTTGTCCGCACTCGCTTGGTGGTGCGCCGCGAGGGCGATTGCGTCGCCGTTGAGCCTTATTGACGCACTACTGCTCGTTCCACCCGTAACGTTCATCGCCACGCTGCCGATTTCGATCGGCGGATGGGGCGTGCGCGAGGGCGCGGTCGTCGCCGCCTTCGGCTTCGCCGGATTGCCGCCCGGCGACGGACTCGTAATGTCGTTCATCTTCGGCCTTGCCGGAATCGCCGTCGGAGTGCTCGGCGGGCTATTCTGGATCGCCCTTCCGACCGCGGATCGCAAGAGCAGCGGCAACATACGGTGACGCCTTGGGGCATCAGGTCGGCAGCCCGACCGAGTTGCTGCGCTCCGCCGCGCCTCGGTTGCGGTTCGCTCGGGAGGCCGCCAGGCGCAGCTTGAATGCCGCCCAAGAGTACTTGGCGATCATGTTGAGGACACGCGATTTACTCACGCCCGCCGTACGCTCGCGGTATTGCGCCGGTATCTCCACGATCCGCCCGTGATTCCTTTGCAGGAAAAACAACAGGCGAAAGAAATAATCGCCATAGCCGTGGAAGATGAGGTCGAACGGCAGCGAACGCATCGCCGTGCTGGAAATCACAAAAAATCCACCCAGATTGTCCTGGACCTGCGTGCGCAGGATGATGCGCAAGAGCCAATTGTAGACGAGGCTCGCGAGGTAATGTCGCGTGTCCTGCATGGTCCCACCCGGGCAGAATCGCGAACCGCTGACCAGATCATAAACCTCGCCCACGTGAAGAAGGCGGGGAATTTCTGCCGGGTCGTGGGTGAAATCCGTGTCCATGACGACCAACGCGTCGCCGGTGGACCTCTCGATGCCGGCACGGATCGATTTGGCGAGACCCGGATCCGCGGTTCGGCTGATCGTGATCACCCGACCATCGCCGCCGAAATTCTCGGCCACCCGACGCGCGGTTCCGTCCGGACTGTTGTCGTCGACCACGATGATCTCGGGCTCGTATTTTGCCGGCATGCTCGCGAGGATCGCCGTGATTAACGGGGCGATGTTGTCCGCCTCGTTGAACGTCGGCAGGATGACGGAGACTTTGGTCACGGCTTCCTCAGTGCAACGAAGACAAGGCCGCCACGGCTCGCCCTTTCGCCCCCGCGCAACAACGGCGCCGCCAACGCGGCGATCGGTCCGGCGATGGCACGGCGAAGGCTCGGGAACAGATGCCAGCGATTGACCGCGTTCTTGATGAACTTGCTCGGCAATGCAAATGGCGTCAACGCCGTGTTGATGAGGCAGATGCGCCGCGGATCGTAGGTGAAGGCCTCGACCACATCGAACCCGGCCGCATGGCCGAGCGCGGTCCAGCCTGCCGGATCGTAGGCGTGATGATGTCGCCAGAAGCGATTAAAGAACTTGCGAAACGACATCGACATCGTGGTCAAGCCGCACGTTTCCAGTGCGAGATTGATCCATGTGTATCGTTCGAAGTCGGGTGACGGCACCGTGAAATAGAAATTGCCGCCTGGCGCCAGCAGCCGATACGCTTCCGCGAGAACCGCGCGCACGTCCGGAATGTGTTCCAGGACGCTGTTGGAGAATACGGTGCGGAAGGCACCGTCCGGTTTCGGAATTCGGGCGCCATCGCATTGGAGCAGTTCGAGGTAGGCGCCGCGCTCACGCGCACGGGCGAGTTCCACCGGGTCAAGATCGATGCCCGTGTCGATCCGCTCGCCGAAGGCAGCCTCGGCAAAGAGCCCCTCACCGCATCCGATATCGAGAATCGGTCGATCGAATGCCAGCCGGGCGTAGAGACGGCACTCGAGAGCGCGCTCAAGGGCGAGCGCCAACGGCGCCTCGCCGATATAGTGCCGGAGAAAATCCGCATTGGATTTCACCGACGGCTCCGCAGCGAGACCAGTGTCGCGCAGACCCGACCGATCTCATCTTCCGTGATCGACGGAAAACAGGGCAGATTGACGACTTGCCGTGCAATCACCTCGCAGCGGGGCAGGTCGACGGGACCATAAAGGTGCGGCATCGAGCTTGCCGCATAGAAGCCGGGCCGCGTTTCGATGCCCGCGCGCGCCATCTGCTCCATCACAACATCGCGTCCCTGCGGAAAGACCGTCGCATCGAGTTTCACCGCCACCGACCAGGGGACTGCGTCGACCTCCGAAGCGAAGGCCTGCAGCGCGATGCCCGCCTCGCCATCCAGATGCGCGCTGTAAGACGCCAGCATGCGTCGGCGCGCCGCGATGATCGCCTCTATGTGCTCGATTTGCCCGCAGCCCAAGGCCGCCTGGATATTGGTCAGCCGGAAGTTCAATCCCGCGACCTCGTGCAGATAGCGCGTGCGCAGCATCCCGTGGCTGCGATAGAGCCGCATGGGCTCGACCAGCTCCTCGCGGTTCGTCAGCGTCATGCCGCCTTCGCCTGTCGTGATCGTCTTCGTCGCCTGAAAGCTGAGGCACCCGATATCGCCGAGCGCCCCCGTGTAGCGGCCCTTGTAGCGGGTCGCAAAGGATTCGGCCGCGTCCTCGATCAGCCAGATTCCCCGCTCCCGACACAGCGCGACGATCGGATCCATGTCGCAGGCATTGCCGTACGTATGCACCGGGATCACCGCCTTGGTCCGCGGGGTGAGCACGGGCTCGATATCCTGCGCACGGACGCACCAAGTGGCCGAATCGACCTCGGCAAAGACCGGCCGCACGCCCATATGCAGCGCCACGTTGGCGGCCGCGAGGAACGCAAACCCCGGCACCACGACCTCATCGCCGGGCTTCAGGCCGATCGCGAGATAAGCAAGGTGCAGCGTCACGGTGCCGTTCGCTACCGCCAACGCTTGGGATACGCCGCAAAACGCCGCAATCTCGCGCTCCAGACGTTCGATATACGAGCCGCCCGAAATCCAGGTCGAAGCGAGCGCATCCGCGACGTACTCGCGTTCGCGCCCCCAGAACTGAGGCTTCGCCCAAGGTATGGAGAATGACGACAAGATACCGGTCCGATCAGGGAATCGCGCTGGACATTTCGCGATCGGTCGCCCGCGTGGACGAACGACCGGGGCTCAGCGCGCTGCGCCGGGCCTCGGTGCAATCCACCTCATAAATCACGTTTCGAATGAATTTGGCGGTGACCCTGCTCCCGAGACGGCGATGAAATTCGTGCGGCCCGTGGTTCGATCGCAGGACTTGGGCATAGCATCGCCGGTGGCCGCGCCGCTCCATCTCATCCAGTGTCGCCATCATGCAGCGATATGCCGCCACCCGTCCGATCGCGAGCGCTGGATCGCTCACCCAAGCCAGCAGTTCCGCTGCCGCCCGGACCCGACGCATGGCGCGCGGAACAACGGTCGCAGTTTCCAGGAGGTCGATCCAGTCGGCCGGATGAAGGGACGAGCCGAGAAGGATGCGGGCCATGCCGCGGAAACCGAGCACCCGGCGCATGCGCGACCGCGCCTGCCGAAGATCGCTGGTAGCTACCATGAACCCAGCCAACCCGGCTTTGTACTCGGCGACGAACGCGACGATATCGTCTCCCCGGAACAGCGCGCCGTACATGGTCCGAAGGTGATCGGTCCCGAGGCGGCCGTTGATGGACCAGTCCAGCACGCGACCATGCAGCCGCGCGATCGCATCGATGTCGTCCGCTGTTGCGCGTCGGATCATGGCTGATCGCTCAGCTTGCCTCGGCGTACTCGATTCGGGTTATTGACCGCCTGCCGCGCGGTCGACCCCGCGATCCGCGACGTTCGACGAATTGCCGGTTGAGTACGGTCAAAGACAACAGCAGGATGAACGCCTGATTTTCGCGCGGGCTGATCCGATCGGCCGGCGTCCGGGCAACCTTGTCGACCAGCCGGCGTGCTGCAACATGATTGAGCGGACCGATCACGGCGAGCGCGTTCGGCTCGAGTGCCGACGCCACCCAGTCCACCAACACGTTGCCTGTCGCGCCCTGCCGCACAAAAGCCGAGATGTCGGGCGCTCGATAGGGCCATTTCGGTTTGGTCAAGGTTCGTTCCGGGAGATCGGAGCGAAATGCCTGCTTAAGCACATGCTTTTCGTCGAAATCCGGCGACAGCAGCAGATCCGAAGGCAGCGTGGCCGCAAGCTCGACCACTGACGGCGCCAGGAATGGGCAGCGCGGTTCAACTCCGTGCGCAAAGAGCATACGGTCGCTTTGCGTCGACAACAGATAACCCTGCAGCAAGGAATGGAACTCGAGCCACTGGGCGCGTTGCACCGGCGAGAGTCGCGACAACTGCGGAATACGCTCGACCAATGCAGCGAGCGGACGAGTGCCGTCGCTTTCGGCGTCGCCGGACAGCAGGCGGCGCGCAAGGCTGGAATTCTCGATGCGGATTTGATGGGAGAACAGCGGAGCCTCGACGCCCTCGCTGGTGCGCGAGAAAAGAGCGGCGAGCGATGCAACATTCTCGGCGGAGAAATGGCGCAGATAGGGATAGAGTGACCCGAGACGCTTCCGGCGCATCTCAGCGGGCATCTCATTCCACATGGCTCGCAACGCCGTTTCCTTGAAGATGTCGTAGCCGAGGAAGACCTCGTCGGCACCTTCGCCGCTCAACACGACCTTGATGCCTTCCTCGTGCACACGGCGGGCCAAGAGGTACATCGGCACGAAGGCGGTGCGGAATTGTGGGACCTCCGCGTGCCAGACCGCGTCGGCGAAGTTGTCCGCGATCATCGCCGCGCCGATCGTGATCGCGGTGTTGTCGAGCCCGAACCATTTGCTGACGGCGAGCTGATCGCTCGTCTCGTCGAAATCCCCATCGGCGAAACGCAGCGAAAAGGTGCGCAAGCGACCGGGGACATGATCGCGCGCCAGCTTGGTAACAATCGACGAATCAAGTCCGCCGCTGAGAAAGACCGCAACTTCGACGTCACTGCGCAGACGCAGGCGGACGCTCTCGTCGAGACGTTCGCGCACCAGATCCGCGGCTTGCGCGACATCCATGGATTGCGCGGTGGATGGTGCCGGAAAGCCGGCGAATCGGCGTTCGTCGACCTTGTCGCCGCGCGCCCTCAGCGTGGTGCCCGCTCTGACCTGCTGGACACCGCGGAAGCCGGTCTGACCATCAATAGGCGTCCATATGGTGAAGATCGATTTGAGCTCGTCCTCGTTCCAGGCGAATTCGAATCCGCCGCGTCCGAGCAGCGCCTTCATCTCCGAGGCAAAGACGAGTGATCCCTGATGAAACGTGTAATAAAGGGGCCGCTTGCCGTAGCGGTCCCGGATCAGCACACACGAACGCTCGAGGCGATCGTAGATCGCATATGCGAAACCGCCGTCGAAGCGGGTCGGGCTGTCGTGCCCCCATTCGATCCAGGCGCGAAGCACGACCTCGGTGTCGGACTGGGTGCGAAACGAGTGTCCGCATTGCTCGAGCGCGCGGCGCACTTCCCGATAATTGTAGACCTCGCCGTTATAGGCGATCCAGTAGCGGCCCCTTTCGTCCGTCATCGGCTGCTGACCATGCGGCAGATCGATGATGCTCAGGCGAGCGGCGGCAAGCGAAATGTGGCCATCCGCGAAATAGGAAAGCTCGTCCGGCCCGCGATGCTCGATGAGCTCGATCATCTCCTCGATTTCCGGATCGTGGCCCATCGGACGCCGCGAGCCGTCGAGCGACAGAACGCCAACAATACCGCACATCGTCTTACGCCGCTGCTCCCGCCAGATCAGTGAACGCGACATGTCGCGCCTTGCGCGCGATAAACATCCCGAACTTGGTCAGGATGTTGCCGAAACCGACCTCGACGAAGGCCGTCGCGCCAGACTGAGCCAATGCCTCGATGTCCTGCCGCCAGCACACCGGCACGGCGAGGTGCTGCGCGAGCCGAGCTCGCAGTTCGCCCGGTTGATCCGGTAGCGGTTGGGCGGTGACATTGTCGATCACCGGCAGCCGGGGATTGGCCAGCCTCAGGTCTTCGAGCCAGGAGCGAAAGGGTCCGACGGCCGGCTGCAGCAACGCGCAATGCCATGCGCCGGCGACCGGCACCCGCAGAAGCACCTTGGGATTGAGAATCTGCAACTGCTCCTCGGCGAATGCGAGCCCATCCGCCGAACCGCTCAGCGAATAGTGCGCCGGCGCATTGAAATTTGCGATCGCGAGAAAATGACCGGCGGCATGCGCGGTTTCGCATATCCGCGACAGATCGGCTTCACGTACGCCGACGACTGCAAGCATTCCACCCTTCGCGGCTGCATCGCAGCGGTTCATCTCCATGGCACGCGCGTAGACGGTGCGAAGCAGCGGCTCCAACTCGATCATGCCGGCCGCGTACATCGCGGACCATTGCCCCACGCTATAGCCCGCCGTGCCGACCGGCGTGAGAGCCTCATGCTGACTGCGTAGTCGATCGAGCGCTAACACGCTCGCGAGCACGGTCAGCAGAGAACTCGTCGCATTCTCGTGCAGCCGTGCCCCGCGCTCGGGTGCATCGGCCAACGGATCGCGATGCAGGAGATCGCAGACAAGGGAATAGCCCACTGCGAACCGCGGATCGGAGCGGAATGGATCGAGCATCTCAGGCGACTGCGCTGCCTGGCCAGGAAACACCAGAGCGATGCGCGCGCCGGGCTCAAATGTCGTTATGGCCGACACCGATCCTGCTGGCGAGCCAAGCAACGTCGTCGAACGATGGAATCAAGCTGAGCTTGTCGAGCGCCTTGTCGCGATCGAGCAGCCCATGGCGTACCTGGTCGGCCGTCTCGAAGATGTAAGGGTGGAACCCGTGCCGCCGAGAATGCGCGTAGACGCCGAGATCGTTGAGGCGGCAATTGGTCGATGTGAGGCCGGTGTCCTTCGGGTGGGTCCATCCGAGCGGCGTGATTGCGGCGATGATCTCCTGCTCCGACAACGAAAGGCCGAGCAGCGGATTGATCACGACGATCTCGCGTTTGCGCACGTCCGATTCCAACTCGAAATACCGCCGAGCCTCCTCCCCGAAATGACCGACGAACCGTTCGACTGCATCGTTGCCGGCCTTGCTGCGGGCACCCAGATGCAGCCGCAGCAGCGCGGAGTCCCTCGGCAACTGGCCGCCGATATATCCTCCGGCGATGATCGGCGCACCCTGCTGCAGTGCCACGCGCAGCACGTGCGTGTTGATGAGGGTGATGCATGAATTGCAGATCGAACTCGCCCGCTGGACCGCGGCGCGCGGGTGCATCGATTCGTCGAGCGCGCTCTCGCGGTACATCCTGGTCATGAACTCGCGCTTCGGCGCGAACATAACATGATCGACGCCGAGGCTGCCGCAGACCGCCCGGCAATTGCCCGCCGTATCGGCCGACAGGAATCCGTTGTCGATCGTGAGCGCGAGGCAGCTCAATCGATATGTTTCGACCAGCATCTTCAGCACGAAGGACGAGTCTTTCCCGCCGCTGAATGCAACCACGCAATCATACGGCCTGGCGCCGCGCAGCTGAGCAATCGCTTCAGTCATCTCCGCCTTCGATCGTCGGCGCTTCTCCGCCAACTCGGGCGCGGGAGCCGTGTGCTGGCAGATGTTGCACAGGCCCGACGCATCGAAGGTGATGCCGGGCACCGCGGCGGTGAGGACGCAGCGCCGGCAAATGGTCGTCCGTGCGGCGCTCACGCCCTATCCACCCGCGGCAACGGCATTCGCAGCGACCCGCCGCCGAACCATCGCGGCAATACCCGCCAGGGAGACGATCTCGTCCGATGCGAGATCGTCCTCGGAAAACGACAGCCCGAAACGCTCCTCGATGAACCCGATCAGCTGAACAAAACCGAACGAGTCGATGAGGCCTTGCTTGAACAGGTTGGAAGTCTCGGTGATCGACTCATCGAAGTCGAACAGGAATGCCTCCGTCATGTATTGTGAAATCGCCAGCTGGATATCGTCTTGGCTCATGATCGACTCCTGACGTCTCCAACCGCCGCTCTCTCGCCACCGGAAGCGATCCGGGCGTGCATCCTATTGGCCCAATTTCGCCGGTTCAAGCAAACGCCTCATGTCGCTCGTCAGACGACGTCGAGTTGCGGCAACGGAAACACGAGCTTGCCGCCGGCCTTGCGAAACTCGGTTTCCCGCGCAACGAACTCGTCGCGAAAATGCCACGGCAGCACCAAGAAATAATCCGGTTTAGCCGCCCTGGCCTCCTCCTCGGAAATGATCGGAATTCCGCTGCCCGGCGTGCGGCAGCCGTATTTCTCGGGATTGCGCTCGGCAGCAGCAATGATCTTCGTGGCGTCGAGCCCGCAATACTGCAGAAGCACGTTGCCCTTGGTCGATGCACCGTAGAGATAGATGCGCTTGCCGGCCTTCGCCTGCGTATCGACGAACGTCCGCAGCGCCGATCGGTGGTCCTCGACCCTTTGCCGAAAAATGCCAAAGGGCTCGGCGCGATCGAGCCGCATGTCGCGTTCGTGTCGGCGCAGCGCGTCGAGTTGCTGTTGGTCATGGCTGTAAGCCGCCCGCTCGTGGCACAGGGCGAGGCGAAAGCTGCCGCCATTGCACGCGTTGAGCTCCACGTGGAAGATGCGCAGCCCATGCATCCTCGCCAGCAACTCGATCTGCCGCAGCGCGTAGTACTCGAGGTGCTCGTGACAAATCGTGTCGTAGGCATTCATCTCCAGCATGGTCGGTAGATAACTCTGCTCGAGCACCCAGATGCCATCGTCGGCGAGCACGGACTTGATGACGGCAACGAATTCGGCAGGTGCCTCCAGATCGTAGAACATGGCGATCGAGGTGATCGCCCTGGCTTTCTCAGCGCCGCACGCGATCGCATAGCTCGCTGCCGAGAAGAATCCTTCGTGGACGTGAAAGTCTGCCGGGTAGCGATACCGGAATTTTGCCGCGATCGGGTCGATCCCGACCCGGCGCAAACCCTTCGCCGCATAAGCGGATAGAAGCGTTCCGTCATTGCACCCGATATCGAGCACCAGATCGCCAGCGCGCAGCTCGCAGTGTCGTTCGACCCACGAGGCAAGCCCCTGCAGATGTCGCTGCATCGTCGCGTTGATGCCCGAACGATATCCATAACCCTGGGTGAAAAGCCGCTCGGGGGCAACCGAGTGACGCAGCTGCACCAATCCACACTCGTCGCAACGCATCAGCACGAGCGGGGCCTTGCCCGGATCAGGCTGACCGATCTGCGGAAAAACACTGCCCAACGCCTGGTTTCCGAGATCAATGATATCCTCGAGCGCGTGGCTCGCGCAGATTCGACAGGCGCCGACCTCGCGGTAACTGTTCCGCTGCGCTGAGCTCGTATGGGCATCCTGGTGGACCATTGGTCTGTGCATTCCCGGCTCGTGTATGCTCAGGCGGCGCGCTCCATGCGCCTCGTCATGCCTGCCGCGAGGTCGGACCAAATCTGCACGGACGGAAGCGAGAAGCAGCGGCGCAAATACATTTGCCCGGCGCGTACCCGGTCGCGCCGGAACTCGGCGTCATCGAGCAAGCGCAGGATGAGGCGCCTCAACTCGTCGACCCGCCGGCAGCTCGCGCCGCCCTCGCCGGCCATTTTGTCGAGATCGAGCGCAAGCTCGGACCCGACAAAGATCGTCGGCACGCCTGCAGCGACCGCTTCAAACGAGGTCCCGGATGCATTGTAGAGCACGACGTCGACGGTTCCGATCAAAGCGTCGGCGCTGTCCTCGACGAAGCTTACATGACCGCGATCGGCCGCTTGCGCCATCCGATCGCGCACGGTAGCGCGGAAATCCTCGTTGGCCATCGGGTGAAAATTGATCACCAGTGCCACCTCGGCGAGGCCCGCCGTGGCCGTCGCGGCCTTGTGGGTCAATTCAATGGCCTCATTGAGATCGATCGAGCAAGCGACGAGGATCCGGCGTGTTCCGTCAGGCTCGCGAATGCGACCGCCTCCCCGCCTCGTCAGGATGTCCGGGTAGCGCAACGCGCCACCCACCATCACTCGATCGGGCGGAGCGCCCGCAGCGATGACGCTCTCACGAAATTCCTCGCCGATCGTGACCAGCAGGTCGGGCGTGGTGCCATCGCTCCATTGGCGCCGGCTCGGGTAGGCGCTCAGATACTGGCCGGCAAATGGCGCGTGCTGGACGCCGATCAAGGTGGTCGACGGCAAGACCCGCCGGAACCCGGCGAGCATGACCTTCTCCCACGGCTGGTTCTCATAGGTGTAGAATAAAACGCGGGGAGTCAGCCGCAAGCGTCGCAAGGTCCGGGCCACGGCGAGGTACATTGCTGCTGATACCAGCCGGGGCGACGCCAACTCCCGGCCGCGCGCCCAGCCGATCAACGGCGAGACGTCGATGCCGCCGATCGTCAGGCGACGACGTAGCGCGAGTGGAAAAGCCATCAGGCTGAAGTACGCACGCACCAGGCTTCCAAGTCCGAAAGATCCGCTCGCCAGCACCACCGGCTCGTTGCCGGATGCGCCGGCGGTTTCGGTGATCCTGCTCATCGGGCCCAGCACGTTCCCGAGCCAGCAAAAGCGACGCCCGCCGTCGCGCAGCCATGCCGGTAGGCTCCCGAAAAAGCGGTCGACGCGCAGAGCATCCGTATTCGTGAAGGTTCTGTGGTCCACCCATGTCATCAGCACCACGTCGAGCTGCCCCGGAATGATTGGAGCCGACCTCCACCGGCGCACTCGGCTGCGCGTCTCCCGCCACAGGCGAAGAAAATACCGATGCGTTCTCCACGCCGAGAGCACACGGCGCAGCGGCCTGTGCGGCGTACCGCGCCACACCGCCACAAGGCCGGCGCGGCGACACAGCTCGACCAGCGCTCGCCCGAATCCGGCGTCGTCGACGACCACTAGGTGCGCGCCGCCGTCACGCGCCGTCTCGACGAGCGCCACTGCGCGGCAAATGCCGATGCAGACGTCCGACGTCAGCGGATTGCGCTCCGCGAGGTCGCTCGCTGCCCAAGCGAGCGGAAATCGGCGTGACGCAAGTTGCGCGTCGAGCTCCAGAAGCTCGGCGCGGAGTCGCGTTGCAGCGGCATTGACGGCCTCACCAGCGGGAAAGACCGTGTCCTCGACGTTTTTGGCCGTCGACATATCCAGCAGTCGTTGACTGCTGCTCCCAAAGTACCACAGCGACCACCCTCCCTTGCCGGGGGGCGGGCCCTTCCACTCGTCGGCAATCACGACCTGCGACAAGGTCAAACGACCACGCAGCCCTTGCACGGCGATCTCACCTGCCGCAATCCGGACAGATGGTCTCGGCGCAACCGCTCATAGGATTCGCCGCGCCACAGCTTGCTGACACTGGTGTCAACCGTGCTACCCGCGCTGAGCGAGGATTTATAATCGACGTCGCAGGGATTCATTCGCCCATCCCACCACACGAACGCGCGCCGCCACAGGTCCGAGCACGGCGCGACAAGCCCATTGGCCGGCGTCTCATAGGCGTTTTCCCAGGGATTGTAGTCGACGAACGCGACTTGATCGACGTAATCGTGCCAGAAGCTCTCGACGGCGTCGAAATCCTGCTCATCCGAGAAGCGGACGCCCGATACCCGGGTGATGGTGCGGCTTCCCGGATAGCTCCTGGCCCGTATCTCGGCGAAGCGGCGGACGTTCGCCAGCACCCGGTCGAGCTTGCCGTGCACGCGCAGGCGCGCATAGAGCTCGGGGTCGGCGGCATCCGCGGAGAACACCAACGTGTTCGGCTCGGTCTCGAGGATGGCGTGCGCCTTGCGCTCGTCGAGGTACCACGCATTGGTGTTGATCTTGAGTCCGAGGAACTTGCCGCGCAGATAGGCGAGCATTTCCTCGATCTGCTTGGCCATCAGCGGTTCGCCGCGCGAGGCGAGCGTCACGGCCTCGACCTTGCTCTCGATTTCGTCGACGACCCGCTTGAACGTGTCGAGCGGCATTTGCCCCATGTGACCGCTGCGTCCTTGCGTGAACGATCGATCGGTCTGGTAGCAGAACACGCAGCGATAGTTGCAGATGCTGGTGGGCTCGATCTGAACGCAAGGTGGGTAGCCGTCGAGCTCATGCGTCTGCGGAAAGACGTCGTAGCGATAACGATAGAACAAATAGCGCGGCAGCTCGGCGTCGGAGACGCGCAGAAGCTCTGCGACGATGTGGGGACGCAACTGGTAGTCCGGCTCGTCGGCCTGCGCGGCGCCGAGGAGCCCGCGGCACGCGCGCGCGACGATATCTCGGCAATGGACGTCGAGCCCGAGCTGCGGCAAACGCCCGTGCAACGCCCTGATGCGACCGATCAGAGCAGCATCGGCGCCTCCGACGCCGCTCAGGGCGTGGAGGCTGTCGGCTTTTCGGAAGATGTGCGAAACGGTCAATCGCGTCTCACGAGAGCGGATTCGCCACGCCGTATTCGAGATCGGCGGTCCGCGGGATTTCGGCGCGCGGGTTGTCCCGCGGCGGGACGAAATACCTATCCATGTATTCCTGCTTGAGCTCGGCGAAGATGCGGTTGCCCTCCGGCGTATCCGCTTCGGCGCGGCGGATGTCCGGCCAGCGGTCCCGTGGGAAGGCGACGTACAGCACGAAGCATTTGCGCAATCCCATGACGTCCTCGATCGGGTAGTCCGGCTGGCCGAACACCGGCCGGTCA
>Ga0335081_10001259_pt1 | contig 40303 bp, 34 predicted proteins | sample Lox_Sample_35_FD_206713 | JGI IMG/M metagenome (GOLD analysis project Ga0335081, IMG submission 206713) | Soil microbial communities from Loxahatchee National Wildlife Refuge, Florida, United States - Lox_Sample_3.5 | ecosystem: Environmental > Terrestrial > Soil > Wetlands | place: USA... | reverse complement strand
TTTGCGTAGGCAGCGGAGCAGTCACCGGAATATCGCTCGCGCAACTCGAAACTTCGATAAACGACGCCGGGATCGCGGGCAGTGCGAGCGCTCGTTATGAGCTGAGGGGCACATGTCCGGCGGAGTTCTGGGAGTCCGCAAACGGCACGGTGGCGATCGATTTAAAAGACGGTGTTCTGCCGCACATTTTGCTGGGAGATGATGCCGAACCTTTGCGCTTCACCCGGCTCAAAGGCACCGCGCAGTTGGATGCCGGCAAGATCAACCTCGGCGACGTGATGCTGGATTTCGCGGGCGGCAGGTATCAGCTCAGTGGTACCGCGTCGCTGCGCAATGCGATCGATTTGAAGATGACGCCCGTCAGCGGCGGCGCGCTACCCGGTTATGCCATCACTGGAACTGTCTCGGAGCCCAAGGTTGCAGCCATCCCGCATACGGAACAGGCGCAGTTGAAAACAGCGTTGCACCCTACCTCCGATAAATAGTATTATATTTTGTATGAGGAAAGCTACTAGCTTTACTATTGATTCGGAACTACTGGCTGAAATCACAGCTTGCAAAGGAAACGAATCCACCAGCGACAGGGTCAATCATCTTTTAAAGCGCGCGCTTGATATCGAACGACAGGAAGAATTGGAGCGGCAGGCCGCCGAGTTTTTCCGCACCGAGACCCGCGAATCAAGGCAAGAGCGCGCTGCCTATCAGAAGGCGTCCAAGCGAGCAATATCAAGGGACTGACGAATATGGCAAAAGCTCCGGCTGGATGGTATCCCAGGCGCGGCGAAGTCTGTCTAGTATCACTCGACAAGAATCGCCCAGCTTTAATCCTTTCGAGTGACTTCCTGAATCGCAACGCACTGGATGTTTGCGTAGTCCCGATCACGTCGGTTCATCACGGCCGTTTTGCGCTGCGGATTGCGATCCCACATGGGGAAGGCGGCCTTTATCGTGATTCCTGGGCGAAGTGCGATCAAGTTACGACCCTTGAGAAGCGTGATGTCATGTATCCGCCTCTAGGTCGTCTTTCGAACGCAACCCTCGCTCGAATCGAAGATGGTGTTCGCCTCGCGTTGCAGTTGACCTAGATTAATCGCTACTGCACATACCCTGCCCCGCGCAGCACCTTGCCCGGAAGTGCTCCGGTCATCTTTCCTTGATCGATCACCGGAACGCCGTTGACCAACACATACTCCATTCCTTCGGAAAGCTGATTGGGATCATCGAAAGTGGCGCGATCGCGAACGGTTGCCGGATCAAAGATCACTACGTCGGCGCACATGCCGGCTTTCAGCACGCCGCGATCGGCCAACCGCATACGCTGCGCAGAAAGAGCAGAAAATTTACGGACCGCATCTTCCAGCGTCAGAGCTTTCTCGTCGCGGACATACTTGCTCAGAATGCGCGGAAACGTGCCGTATGCCCGTGGATGAGGATGCGCGCGGCCCAGCAGTCCTTCCGGCGACGTACCTTCCGAATCGTTATCGATGGAAACCCAAGGCTGCTGCAATGCGAGCGCGACGTCGGGCTGCGACATGCCAAAGACCGCGACGCTGCTTGCCGGGTCTTGAATCAGGAAATCAAAAATTGTGTCGATCGGATCTTTGTTCCACACTTTCGCGATCTCTGAAATGCGTTTCCCTTGCAGCGGTACCAACTCCGCGTTCTGCACCTGGGTAATCATGATCGCCTCAGCCCCCGGAATCTCCTGCCATTCGTTGTCCCATTGGTTGGAGGGGGTCAACATATCTTTGCGGATGCGAGCACGACTAGCAGGATCTTTCAGACGTTCGACCATTTTTGCGGTCCCACCGTCATGCGCCCAGGCTGGAATGAAGGCAGAAAAATCGTTGCTCCAGGCCGTGTAAGCATAGGTATCGGCCGTGACGTCGGCCCCGGCAGCGCGCGCTGCATTAATCTTCGCGACCACTTCCGGCATGCGTCCGAAATTTGCCCTGCCTGCGACTTTGATATGCCAGATCTCGACTGGAATGTGCGCTTCGCGGCCTATGCGCAGAGCTTCGTCGATGGACTCGAGAACAGAATCACTTTCATTCCGCATGTGGGTTGCGTAGATCCCGCCGAATGTGCTGGCCTCGCCCGCCAGCGCAATTAACTCGTCGGTCTTCGCATAAGGCGCCGGCGCGTATTCCAGCGAGGTCGAAACGCCGACCGCGCCGTCCGTCATCGCCTCTCGCACGAGAGATTTCATCTGCTCGAGCTGCCCGCGAGTCGGTTGCACGTCGGCATCCCCCAACACCATGCGCCGAACCTGTGTCGCACCGACATAGCTGGCGAGGTTGATTCCCATTCCCTGCTGTTCCAGCCGCACGAAGTATTGGCGCAACGTGCGCCAGTCTGGATTGATTTTGTAATAGTCGTACCCCGAACGGTCGGATTGAATGATGGCGTCGTTCAGCGGCGCAATCGAACTTCCCTCGCCGGTGATTTCTGTGGTTATGCCCTGAAAGATCTTTGACGGGAGGCGGGGATCGACCAGAATCGTCATCTCGGATTGCCCGAGCATGTCAATGAATCCCGGGGCGACAACTTTGCCGGCGGCATCGATCGTGCGCTTACGCGGAGAACTCGCCAGGTTTCCGATCGCGGCGATATGGCCGTCGCGGAGTCCGATGTCTCCTGAGTACCAGGGCGAGCCCGTACCATCGATAATATGGCCGTTTGTGATCACGATGGAGAACGAGGCGGGCGCCTGCGCGAGTGCCGCCGCCAGGAGCAACACGGCCACCACGATCGAGAGAAGAATGTTGCGAACAGTATATGGGTTGGGGTTCCTCATTGATTCTCCATTGGAATTCAGGATGCGACGGAGGTCTCCTGCTTTTCCCTTGTCCTTGAGACTCGGCCATAGCCGGCAACGATGCCGATTGCGATCCAGATTCCGAGCGCAATCCATTCATACATGGTGAAGTGCCCCGGGACGAGTGGAACGACTTTCATCAGACCCATGGCAATGGCGACAAGCAGTCCAAATGTGGCGAGCAATCTTTCGGCAGCCGAGAGCCGAATCATTTCCGGATGAGAGCGGGACACGGCCAAACACGCGGCGCAGGCAGCCGACCATCCGATGGCGCAGGCCACTGATCCCACCTCGGTAATCGGTACCAGAATCGCATCTCCCAGCAGCATGCAGATAGCCGTAGCGATACCCACGCAGAGAACCGCGACCGATGGAGTCTGATACTCGGCATGAACCGAACCAACCCGCGCGTGCACCATGCCGCGGCGACCGAGCGCGAAGAATAACCGGCTGGCGGCCACGAAATTTCCATTGAAGCACTTGAAGAGTGAGAGCAAGGCCGCCGCGAGAATCACATTGACGATCCAGCGCGCTCCAACCGCCCGCTGAAAGGCGACGGCGGTCATGAACTTTTCCTGCAGCAACTGGTGCCAGGGTGCGACAAAGGCAACCGCCGCGACAATGCAGGCATAAAAGACAATGCCAATGACAACCGCCATCCGGATCGCGCGGTAGAAGCTTTGCGGACGCAACCCGGGACTGGCTTCTTCGGCAGCTTTGCCAACCGACTCGAACCCCGTCATGAAATACGGGACGATCTGGATCACCAGCAGAATTGAAATCGCGGGCGCGTGTGTAAACAGGGGCGGGAAGTTCGTCGGCGCGCCTCGGCTCACTCCCAAGGCCACGAAAACGACAAATAACGCGAGCGTACCAAAGGTAGTCCAATTCTGAAATGTGGCGCTCAAGCGCACGCCGCGATAGTTCAGAGCGGTGAGCAGCCCGGTGAGTGCGAATCCGACAACGACATGCCAGAGATATACCGGTCGTCCGGCAACGCGATAGAGTTCGACCGTATCAAGTCCCGGCACAATGTAGGCGGCCATGCGGCCAACCGCGACCGCTTCCCACGGACACACAATGAAGTAAGCGAGCGTCATCATCCAGCCGGTGGCGAAACTGATGGGGCGCGGAAAGACAGCGGCAGTGTAAGCAACTTCGCCGGCAGCGTCGGGCATGGCGATCACCAGTTTGCCGTAGACCCAGCCAATGGGAAGAAGGAGAGCTCCGCCAATCAGAAATCCGAGCACGGTTCCGAGAGCGCCGCCGCGCGACAGCCAGTCGTCCATGATGACGAGCCAGCCGACGCCCACCATGGTGCCCCATCCCAAAGTAAAGTAGTCGGTAGCGCGCAACTTGCGGGCGAGAGTGGTCACGGGATCTCGAATGGGGTTGTGGAGCGGCGCGAATTATAAAGCATTTGCGATGTCCGCGGGACCGCCAAAGACAAGGCAGGGATTGGGCTTTGCGCGTGGTAGTATCGAACCAGCCCTAGATGACAGTTCCATTTTTGCTGCTGACAGGTAAACCTGCATCGGTCGGGGTGTGCCGGGATGCAGGATTTACCGCAGCATGTCTTGAACCATGAGCACTCCCCCAAGTACTCGTAAACGTGTTCTCAGCGGCATGCGTCCGACCGGGAAGCTGCACCTCGGCAACTATGTTGGCGCGCTGCAGAACTGGGTGCGGATGCAAGACGACTACGAATGCTTTTTCACCATCGTGGACTGGCATGCTCTCACGACTGATTACGCCGACACGTCGCGCATAAAAGAAAACATGCTGGAAGTCGCGTTTGACTGGCTAGCCGCGGGGCTTGATCCGGAAAGATCAGTTCTCTTTATTCAGTCGCACGTGCCGGCGCATGCCGAGCTGCACTTGCTGCTCTCGATGATCACGCCGCTGGGTTGGCTGGAACGCGTTCCTACTTACAAAGAGCAGCGTGAGAATATTCAGGACAAAGATCTGGGCACGTACGGATTTCTTGGGTATCCGCTTCTGCAGGCTGCCGACATTCTGATTTACAAGGCCGATTGTGTTCCAGTCGGCGAGGATCAGGTGGCGCATATCGAACTGACGCGAGAGATCGCACGGCGGTTCAACGGATTCTACGGCGGCGCGAAGGGAGTTTTTCCCGAGCCACAAGCCCTGCTCACTCCTGCCGCGAAGTTGCCCGGCACCGATGGCCGAAAGATGTCGAAGTCGTACGGCAACACGATCATGCTGGCGGACCCTGTGCCGGTCGTGCGGCAGAAGCTGAAAACGATGGTGACGGATCCGGCGCGCGTGCGCCGCACCGATCTGGGCAATCCCGACGTGTGCCCCGTCGGCGATCTGCACAAGATTTTCAGCAGCAAAGACACAATCGCGAAAGTTTATGAGGGCTGTCGGTCAGCGGGCATCGGCTGCATCGAGTGCAAAAGCTGGGCGGCGGATGCTCTGGTGCAGTTGCTGAACCCCATGCAGGAGCGGCGAAAGAAATTTGAGGAAAACCCGAAGCTTGCGTGGGATATTCTGGAAGCCGGCAGCGACCAAGCCCGCCAGGTCGCGGGCGAAACCATGAAGGACGTGCGCGCCGCGATGGGGATGTCGCTGGAATACGAGGCACCGAAAGTCGGGGAAGCGAAGTAGAGTAGAAATCCATAGATCTTTCGCGGCAAATGAGCCGCTCAGGATGACAGACGTAAACAGAATGAGTGAACAGGCCAAAGTTGTTGGTGACAACGTGTCGTTGCCTGCCCCGGTTATAGCCGGAGGTCCGCCCGCCCATTCCAAGGAGACGAAGAAAGAAGAAAGCGACTTCCCCTTCGCCGTCGCCGTCGGAAACGTCTACGAAGGGCCGCTCGACCTGCTGCTCGATCTGATCCGCAAGCAGGACATCGACATCTACGACATTCCCATCGCGAAGATTACCGCGCAGTATCTGGCATACGTCGAGAAAATTCGCGAGCTGGATGTGAACGTCGCGGCCGACTTTATCTACATGGCCTCGGTGCTGATCCACATCAAATCGAAGATGCTGTTGCCGCGCGACCCGGACGCGCCCGCGGAAGAGCAGGAGGATCCGCGCAGTGAACTAGTCAACCGGCTGCTTGAGCACGAGAAATTCAAGTCTGCCGCGCAGATGCTCTTGCAGAAGCAGCAGATCGAAGATGCTGTGCTCTCGAATCCTTCGCTGAAGGAATTCATCGAAGCGGAAGTCACCGAACCGGAGATCGTCGCCGATGTCGTTGATCTGGTGAAAACATTTCAGCAGGTGCTCGAGCGCGTGCGCAATCGGCCGGTGCTGAATGTAGACGAGGAAACAGTCACAGTCGGCCAGATGATCGATTACTTGCGTCGACGTCTCTCGCTGGAAGATCGGCCGATCCGGCTGAAGCAGCTCCTGTTGCGCGTTTCGTCGCGGCAGGCCCTGGTCTGTATGTTCCTGGCGCTGCTGGAACTGGTACGGCTGCAGGCGATCCAGGTCCGGCAGGACAAACTGTTCGGCGAGATCGCCGTCCGGAAGCACACGCACTTTGACGAGGTCATGAATCAGCAAGCCGCAGTGAGGGATGATTGGAGATGAAGAACAGGGATTAGGGATCAGGGGCTAGGGGTCAGTTTCCTAGCCCCTGGCCTCTGACCGCTGACCCCTATGTCGTTAAAAGCCCAACTCGAAGCCATCATTTACGCGACCGAAACGCCGATCACGCTGGAGCAGCTCACGGCGCTGGTGAAAGAGACCGTTGCTGCCGAGGGAATTTCCGACGAGGCGGAAACCAAGTCACGCGTGCGCTCGGTGCTGGAAGAACTTGTGGGCGAGTACGGATCGCCGGACCACGGCATTGAAATCCGGCAGGTCGCCGGCGGATACCGCATGTCGACCAAGCCAGAGCATCACGAAGTGGTCCGCTCGTTTGCCAAGAGCCTCAAGCCGCCGGTTCGGCTCTCCTTGCCTGCGCTCGAGACCTTGGCTGTGATTGCTTACAAGCAACCAGTAACCGTTCCCGAGATCAACGACATTCGCGGCGTGGATTCCGGCGGTGTTATCGGAACCCTGCTCGATCGCAAGCTGATCACGACTGGCGGCCGTAAGCAGGTGATTGGACGTCCGATTCTGTATAAGACCACGAAAGAATTCCTGGTGCGCTTTGGTCTCAAGGACGTGAGCGAACTGCCCAGCATGGAAGAGTTCGAAAAGCTGGTGGCGGAGTCGTTCCAGGCAGAACTGATTCCAACGGAGAGCGCTGCCGCTGCGGAGACTGTTCAGGAGAGAAGCCAGACGGCGGAGGAATCCGCAAGTGAAGAAGTCCGGACCGAGAAAGCCGGATAGCTCCCTCGCTCGAGTTTTCAATGCCGCTTGAACGCCTGCAAAAAATCATCGCTGCTGCCGGAATCGCTTCCCGCCGCAAGGCAGAAGAACTGATCACCTCCGGTCACGTGCAGGTGAACGGCACGGTGATTACTGAACTTGGCAGTAAGGCGGATGCCGAAACCGATCACATCCGCGTCAATGGCAAACTGCTGCAATCTCGCGGCGAGCAGCGGCATACATATCTCCTTCTCAACAAGCCGAAGGGATACGTCACCACCGTCAGCGATCCCGAGAAACGCCCGACCGTCATGGACCTGATTCGCGGGGTAAAGGGACGCGTTTATCCCATTGGCCGTCTCGACTATGCCAGCGAAGGACTGTTGCTGCTTACGAACGACGGCGATCTCGCACATCGGTTGATGAAGGCGGCCTCGCATGTCGCGAAAACGTATCTGGTGAAAGTGGCGGGAGTGCCGAAAGAAGACGCGCTCGCCAAACTGCGACTTGGGGTTTCGATCGCGACGGATGATGGTAAGCGCGTGCGGACCGCGCCAGCATCGGTCCGCGTAGTGAAAGAAGCCGCCAATCCCTGGTACGAGGTCACGCTGATCGAAGGACGGAATCGCCAGCTTCGGCGCATGTTTGAAGCCGTAGGACATCATGTGGAGAAGATCAAGCGTGTCCGCTACGGCCCACTAACTCTCGATGTGCCACCCGGCGAATTTCGCTCGTTGACGTTGAAAGAGATCGAGCGGCTGAAATCCGCGACTCGTAAGAGCGCCTAGCACCTGATCGAGCATCCCGCTGTCTCACAATCCCGAGAATTCCGCTAAGATGTCTCGCAGTGCGGAGAATCTCATGCGATGCCTCCCTGTTTTTCTGCTCATACTCCTGCTTACTCAATTTGCCATCGCCAGCGATCCGGCCCCGAAGAAGAAAAACCACTCTGCAATGCGGGATCTCACATGGGAGACCTATCTCGACAAGCTGCAGGGTGCATGGATGGGCAAGATGATTGGGGTGACGTTTGGCCAGCCGTGGGAATTTCAGTACCAGAACACGCCAATTGGATTTGACATCACCGACTGGCCGCTCTCGCCAACCCGAATGAAGGAGTATCGCGCGCGTGCAGCGAACAAGCCCGGTCAGGACGAGTGGCAGCCGATCACACGCGAATCCGACAATCAGAAAGTCGTCATCATTCACGGCTTCATCGAGGCGTCCGAGAAAGAGCATCCCAGTTTTGGCGCGCCCGACAACGATGACATCTATATCAACATTTTGTTCCTGCACTGTCTGCGGCGCTATGGAATCGATGTGGATCCCGTGACAGTCGCACATGAATGGGACAAAAGAATCCGCAAAGTCTGGCACGCGAACAATGCCGGGCTTGAGAACATTCGCAAAGGAATTTTGCCGCCCGACTCGGGAAATCCCCGCTACAACCTGCACGCCGATGACATCGATTTTCAGATCGAGTCCGATGTCTTCGGGATGATCGCACCCGGCATGCCGCAAGTTTCGAACCGCTACGGCGAGCGCATGGGACACATCATGAATTATGGCGATGGCGTCTACGGAGGCATGTTCATTTCCGCGATGTACACGCAAGCGTTTTTTGCCCGGAACATTCGCGAGGTCGTGGAAAACGGGTTGAAAGCGATCCCCGCGAAGAGTCAGTATGCGCAACTCATACGCGACGTGATCCGATGGCACGATGAGAATCCGAACGACTGGCTGAAGACGTGGCATCTCGTGCAGGAAAAATGGGGCGAAACCGATCATTGCCCTGACGGCTACAAGCAGCCGTTCAACATCGACGCAAAATTGAATGGTGGATACGTAGTGATGGGGCTGCTCTATGGAGATGGTGACTGGTACAAGACGATGAACTACGCGACGCGCGCCGGCCAGGACGCCGACTGCAATCCGGCGAACGCCGCGGGAATTCTTGGGACTTTGATCGGGGCGCACGCCATTCCGGCTGAGTATCGCGATCCTCTGCACAATACGTACTGGAACAAGACGCTCGCGGGACTGCCGGATTCTTATGAAATCGATGTGCTGGCCGAAGATACAGCGCAAGTCGGACTCAAGGTTCTGCTGGCCAACGGTGGAGAAGTCTCAACTCACGATGGGAAGTTAGTCCTGCACGTCCCGCTGCAGGAACCGACTCCGCCAGCGACGCTTGAGCAAGTGCAGTGGAAGGATGACAAGCCTGTGCTGCCCTGAGCAGCGCAAAATTCAGTTGCTGATGGCAGGAAGCCGCGCGCCGCCGAAAAGGCCGGCATCGCCGCCGAGCAGGGCACGCTTGATGACGGTCGTCCATTGCTTGATGCCCACGGACTCAGCCGCGTCCGGCGTTTTTCCTGAAGAATCCCCGGGCGCCGTCGCGGCATAGATAAGAGAGCGCTGGGCCAGTTCTTCGAACATGCTGGGCGCAAACGCGTCCCACGCAGCAGCAACATTGCCGCCGATCACGTACACGGGAAGGTTGAGGATGTTGACCATATCCGCGAGCAGGATTCCCAGAGCACATCCGAAGCGCTGGAAAATATGCCGGGCGGCTTCGTCGCCCTGCATCGCGAATTCGAAGACCAGTTTCGCGCTGAACTCAGCTTCAGAATTGGCCGCCTTCGCCAATTCGGGAGCTTGACCGGATTCGATAGCCTCGCGGGCCATCCGTACAACGGCGCTCGCCGAAGCGTAACGCTCGGCGCAACCGCGATTCCCGCAGCCGCAAGCGACGCCTTCCGGTTCGATGGTGACGTGGCCGAATTCTCCGGCCATGCCGTTCATGCCGTGAAAAATTTTCCCGTCGAGAACGATGGCGCCGCCGATGCCGGTTCCCAGCGTAAGCATGGCCATGTTGTCGACATTGCGGCCTGCGCCCAGCCACTGTTCTCCAAGAGCCGCCACCTTGGCATCATTCTCAAGAAAGATCCGAGTCCCGAGGCGGCGCTCGATTTGCTCACGGACGTGGTAGTTTTCCCACCCGGGCAGATTCGCCGACTTGCGCACGATGCCCGCATCCAGATCGATGATGCCAGCCACTCCAATGCCGGCTCCCAGAAATGCGCCTCCGCTGCGGTAGCGCTCGGAAAGAGTACGAATGGCGTTGCACATGTCGTCGATTACATGATCAGCGCCGCGGTCGATGCGAGTTGGCACAGTGACTTTTTCGAGGAGCCGGCCGTCTGTGTCGACGGCCGCGATGCGCAGATTCGTGCCACCAAGATCCACCCCGATGGAGTAGTCGGACATAAACGCTACAGGGTAACAGAAAGCATTGTTGATTGGATGATTTGTGATTGATGATTGAAAAAGGAAGCGAGCCAAACGCGCGATTATGGCGTCGCGGCTTTTTTAAATAAAGTTGCGCGACGCGACGCGCGGCTCGCCCAGATCCTTCGCTTCGCGAAAGAGGCTCGCTCAGGATGACAAATTTTATTTCTGGCATTTGGGGCAGTAGTGGCTGCTGCGGCCGGCAATGAGCACGCGCTTGATGGGAGTCTTGCAGACGAGGCAGGGTTCACCTTCGCGACCGTAGACACGATGCTGGAGTTGAAAGAATCCCGCGTTGCCGTCGGCGTCGACGTAATCGGAAACCGAGGATCCGCCGAGAGTGATCGCTTCCCGCAGCACTTCCTTGACAGACGCATCAAGCTTGGCGAGCTGATCGAGCGTGATTGACGTGGCTCGGCGGCGCGGACGGATTCCGGCGCGGAACAGACTTTCATCAGCGTAGATGTTCCCGACGCCGCGCAGAAGATTTTGATTCAGCAGCGCACTCTTGATCGGAGTCTTGCGGCCGCGAAATAGCGCCACGAAGCGATCGAGATCGATTTCCAGCGGTTCGACGCCGGTCGCAGCGAATTCCGCCGAGACGCTCAGCCGTCCGAAGCGGCGTGGATCGATGAAGCGCAATTCTCTGCCCGAAGAAAGCGTGAGAATCGCGTGCGTGTGCTTCATGATTTCGCTTTGCGGTTCGCAAACGCGCAGGCTTCCGGTCATGCCGAGGTGGACGATCCACTGAGCTGGTGTGGGGCGGACACTGTTGTCCGCCGGAGTTTTAACTTTTCTGCCGTTCGCGGGCAAGAGTGCCCGCGCCACACGGCCGTTCGCGGACGGGGGCGTCCGCGCCACACTTTCCAGGTCGAAGATGATGTGCTTGCCCATGCGGTGAACGTCGGCGATCCGGGCCCCTTCGAGCGCGGCGGCGATCGCGGTCGCCGGAGATTTCAGCGGCTCTTTTTTCTTTCCGAGCCAGACGGATTCGATCACGTCTCCTGTGACGCGCTTGGCCAGTCCGCGGGCAATGGTTTCGACTTCAGGCAGTTCGGGCATGATGACAATGATCGACCACAAGGGGCTAAAGCCCACGAGATTCTAGACGACTCAACGCGGCCCTAAAGGGCCGCTCTTCCACGGCGAACTACGCAGAGGTTCTACTTCTTCAGGAACGTTCCTTGGTCGAGTTCCCGGAAGGCCTGCTGCAGTTCCTGCTGCGTGTTCATGACGATGGGGCCGTACCACGCGACGGGTTCTTCGAGCGGCTTTCCGGAGACGAGCAGAAAGCGAATGCCATCCTCGCCGGCCTGCACGGCCACTTCATCGCCGCGATCGAAAACAACAAGGGACCGGTTCTGGGCGTCGGCGGGTGGCTTGGTGTCAGCCCATCCCACGCTCTCGGTGGGCACAGCCAGCGGACCGGAAGCGTTGCAGAACTTCCCATCTCCCGCAAAGACATAGGCGAACGCATGACGGGTGGTCTCAACCGGAAGCGTCTTGCGCTCGCCCGGAGGAACCGAAACGTCAAGGTAAATCGGATCTGCGGCAATTCCGTCGACTGGTCCCTTCTTTCCCCAGAAGCTCCCGCAGACGATGCGGACATGTGTGCCGTCATCATCGGTGACGGTTGGGATCTCCCCGGTCTTGATTTCCTGATAACGCGGCGCGGTCATTTTCAGAGCCGCGGGCAAGTTCGCTCAGAGTTGAAAGCCATGCATGCGGCCGGTCTGATCGCCTTTGGGCATCTCCTGATGGATGATGCCGCTGCCGGCGGTCATCCACTGGACGTCGCCAGCGGCGATCGTGCCGCGGTTCCCCATGCTGTCTCCGTGCTCGACGTTCCCGGCGAGAACGTACGTGATCGTCTCGATGCCGCGGTGCGGATGCCAGGGAAATCCCGCCAGATAGTCTTCGGGGACGTCGTTGCGGAAATCATCGAGCAGCAGGAAGGGATCGAACTCGTGCGTGTTGCCGAACCCGAACGCGCGCCGCAGGTGAACGCCGGCGCCTTCGAGCGTAGGTTTGGACTGAATCAGCCGTTTAACGGGGCGGATAGACATGGGTCACCTCGCACGTCGAACGATGCTATTTTGACAATTGCATCGGAATCACGACTGCGAAAGGATATAGATGCTTTTGCTGATATGAAAGCTTCGTCGCGCATCGTCGCCGCAGGAGCGCTGTTACTGATTGCCGTAAGCCGAAGCAGCGCATGTGAGCCGGTTCTTCCCTTCGTCCAGTCTGTCGTCCCTGCGCTTGCACTCTCAGGATCGTTGCTCGTTCTGGCGGGAGCGGTCGTCGCGAAGTCGGTGCTATTCGCATTCTTCGAGCGACGGATCCCCCGGCTCAAGGCGGGCTGGCGGATGTTTCTCGGCAATATCTTAACCAGTATCGTCGGTGTGGTCGCGGCGGTTATGCTTGGCAGCGGTCCGGCAATATGGGCTGTGGGAGTCCCGATCGTGTGGGTCCTCTGTTGGTTTCCCTCAAGAAGATTGGTGCAGTCCGCTCCCATGAAATGGCTGTCACGACTCTCCCCTTCCGGGGTTGCCGGAATCATGACCGCGGCTCTCGTCGCGAGTTGTATTCTCTTTGCCGAAGGTCGTACCGCCGTCGATGCCAATAGACTAGCCGTTTATTGGATCATCAAGGTCTGTGCGATCTTTCTCGCGCTTCTCGCCAGCGTGACTCTCACAACGATATGGGAGGAATGGGCAATTTGGCGGCTGAGTTCGCGGCCGGAGGGCACCCAATATTTCACATCCGTGCTGCGGACCAATCTCTACGTGCTGATCCTCGTTCTGGCAGTTCCCGCTGCCATAATCCTGCCGAAAAGGCTGAAATCCCCAGATTTTCTTGCGAAACGCGCGGCTGTTTCGATTGGACAAAAGGCTGCTTCTTCACGCCCAGCCGGGAAATAGCTTAGATGGGGTTGGCTTAGTCCTTCAGCGGCACGACCGCGCTGCCGTCGCGGCAGAAGGTGGCCACGCGCTGGATGTCACCGTTGGCGAGTGGGACGGTCATGACCGGGCCGTAGCAGTAGACGGCGTGGCCGCTGGCGGCGAAGTACCAGCGTCCGCCGCGGGAGCGCTTGCTGATTTGGGTGGTTGGCTGCGACAAGGGTTTCTGCGGCGCCAGGTGCGATAGAGGCAAACTGAACAACAAGGCTAGGGTCAGGACCTTCATTGTCATTTCCAGCAGCCTTCCGGCTGCTCCTCACAGAACGAAACGGCGCATCGCAACGAACGACTTCATTCCCACAACGGACTAGATCGAAATCAGCATCCGGCCACGGTTGTTGATATCTGCCGCGGGCCTGGAGGGCATCTGAAACGGCCTCTTGGCCGTCTGGTTCTGCGTACGTGCCTGCGCCTGGGAAGACGGGGCATTCCTGTTCGGAGCCTGGGCCGACGGGTTTTGTGTCGAGATCTGGGATGACGGGTTCCGGGTCACTTGGGACTGCGTCTGAGCTCGCTGTTCCGCCGCTTTCATCTTCACGGCCGACAATTCCGTGCTGTCGTGGAAGAGATCGCGGATCAGGGCGCGCTGCGATTCGATCGTGCGTCCCTGCTCGATGATCAGCATGGTCATGAGGCCATAAGAGATCAGGAACAGAACCACGAGGAGGGGCAGCCAGCCATTCTTCTTGGCGGCTGCGGCTTCTACCACTGGAACTTCATGCGATTCAACCGTCTGGAAAATGCTCGTCAAAGGATGCTCCCGTTCAGCCTCAAAGAACGCAGGCAACTGGGATAAGTGCATCCCGGGAACCAATATTGGAATGTCTCGTAAGTAGCTGATTACATGTGAATTAAGTAGCGCCGCCACGAAGGACTGGAAATTCTGAAGTGCAACTCGCTGCACATTATGAGCAGCGCCGATTTGTCGAGCGCCACGCGGGAACCACGCAGGTCCATGGCCCAAAGTGGTCCAATTTCAGACAATTGCCGTTACCTCAGTTACTTTTCTCATAAAGTAGACGCCGTTAACATCATGGCAGCATTACTGTGGAAAATTCCTCCGTCCTCAGGAATGAACGATGCACACGCGCTACTTTTTGATCCTAGGTCTTCTTCTTTCCTATTGTGTAGGAACTTCGGGGCTGGCGTACGGTCAGAACGAATCGGATAGTGGACGCAAGGTCGTTCGCAAAGTTGAACCTCATTATCCGGAAGTCGCCAAGCGAATGAACCTCAGCGGGACCGTGAAGGTCATTGCTGTAGTGGCTCAGGACGGTAATGTCAAGAAGGTCGAAGCGGTCGGCGGCAGCCCCATTCTCGTGGAGGCCGCCCAGAGCGCCATTTCCCAGTGGAAATATGCGCCCGGCACGGAATCCAGGGAACCGATCGTGCTGCACTTCTCACCGCAGTAGCCAATTGACAACGATTTACTTCCCCAACACCAGCTTGGCTATCGTAGCCAGCTGCATATTCGACGTGCCTTCGTAAATCTTCCCGATCTTGGCGTCGCGCCAGTACTTCTCCACGGGATAATCCTTCGTAAATCCATAGCCGCCGTAAACTTCAATCGCCAGCGAGGTCACGCGTTCGGCCACTTGCGACGCGAACAGCTTCGTCATGGCGGCTTCCCGCACGAAGTTCACGCCGGCGTCTTTCATGCGAGCGCAGTTGTAGACCATCAGGCGCGCAGCCTCGAGTTCGGTGGCCATCTGCGCGATCTGGAACTGGATTCCCTGAAAGTCGGCGATGGGTTTGCCGAACTGTTTGCGCTCAACCGAGTATTTGCAGGCGAACTCCCAGGCGCCTCGCGCCAAGCCGATCATCTGCGCTCCAATGCCGATTCGGCCCTCGTTTAGCGTCTCGATCGCAATCTTGTAGCCCTTGCCGGGTTCACCCAAGACGCTCTCTTTCGGAACGCGGCAGTCTTCGAGAATCAATTCGCACGTGGACGAGGCCCGGATGCCGAGCTTGTCTTCCTTCTTGCCGACGGTGAAGCCGGGAAAATCTTTCTCGATCAGGAATGCGGTGATCCCTTTGTATCCGGCGCTGGGATCGAGCGTCGCGAATAGGACGAACAATCCGGCTTCCTTGCCATTCGTGATCCAGAGCTTGCGGCCGTTGAGAACGTATTCGGGGCCTTTCAGACTGGCGCGCGTCTGCAGCGCGAAGGCGTCAGAGCCCGAGCCGGCCTCACTGAGTGCGTAGGCGCCGAGTAGCTCGCTCGCCATGCGAGGCAGATATCGCTTCTTCTGTTCTTCATTTCCCCAGCGCAGCAGCGCGTTGTTGACGAGCGTGTTTTGCACGTCGACGATCACGCCCGAGGAGGCATCCACACGCGAGAGTTCCTCTACGGCCAGAATTGCTTCGAAGAACTTGCCGCCGGCGCCGCCATATTGCTCGGGAATTTCGATCCCCATCAAACCGAGCTGAAAGAAATCGTGGATGAGGTCTTTTTCGAATACGCCCTTCTCGTCCATTTCTTTGACCAGCGGACGGACTTTTTCGTCGGCAAATTGGCGAATGTTGTCGCGGAAGAGTATTTCGTCTTCAGTCAGCGTGGTCAGCGGGGCGGGAGCAGCGGCTTGCAGCGTTTCGGGCATGAGGGCACCTTCGTGGATAGGTTCAGCAAAGTCTTAATGGTAGCACCGTACAGGACGGTCATGGCGATGACCACGAGACTTAAAGAAAAAGCTAGGAGCGTATCTAGTGAACAGTCGAATGCGATGACAGAGCCAGAACAATCAAGAAAGCTAGAAGTATGAATCCTACGACCAATAGAGTTATTCTCTGACGGCGCAGCGCACTCCTTTGTATTGCAATTGACTCTTGCTGATTTCTGAGCGCATCTTTGTAGTTCTCGACGTGCGACTTCTGCAAATCCCTAATTTCTTCCAGCAGCTTGATGACCTGTTCGTCGGCCACAGTTCCCTCTCGCTCCCCAAGTTTGCGGTTGTGCAGGCTTCAGCCCCGCTTATAAACCAGCTTCAGCCCGTCCGCCTGCAGGATGCGCTTGATCTGACTCTTGGCGTGTACGGACCAGGGCCCGGACGTGTCGAGCTTGATGTAGGCCTGCCAGTGTTTGAGCGCCTTGCGCGGCTCGCGGAGCTTTTCATAGGCCAAAGCGAGGTTATAGTGTGCGTCAGCGTAGGTAGGAGCCAACTGGATCGCAATCTTGTAGGTCTGGACGGCTTCCTGCACGCGCCCAGTTTCATCGAGGACATTGCCCAGATCGAAGTAGGCGAGCGCGTAGCGCGAATCGGACTCAATGGCCTTGCGGTAATGCTTCTCTGCCAACCCGAAGTCCTGGCGATTGTAGTAAAGCGTCCCGAGATTGATGTGAGCCGCAGCGTGCATCGGCTCAAGGTCAAGAACTTTATGGTAGGCGGCGATCGCTTCGGTCTGAGTGTTTGGATCCTCTTCCAGCGCGATACCTCGCGCAAACCAGGAAGCCACTTCGTTCTCGTGCGGGGATGGTTCGGGCCGAGGCACCGGCGTGGTGGTCACGACTTTTTCGCGCTCAGAAAAATCCATCAAGAACTGCCCGGCAATGGGCTCGAGCAGCTTACCTTCGTGCCGGAAAGCGACACGATGTTTCTTGGTAGTCCACGCCGCTCCGGCTTCCAGCAGCGGCTTTTCGACTCCTGCTGCCTGCTTGCGCATGGCGTCCAGCGATTGGCGAATCACATTCGGACGCACGCTCATGGCGCAAAGGTCGCGCACCTTCTTGATCTCGAGCAGGTCCGCGAACGTGTAGGTTGCAGACGTAGTCAGCAGTCCCACGCGCTCCCAGTTCGCCAACTGGCGCGGCGTGATGTGCAAAATCCTCAGTAAATCTGCTCGACTGTACACGGGACTGAAATTGGATGCTTCTGCGCCAACAGAAACATTCGGCTAATTATCTTCAACGGGAGGGGCGAACGCAACTCGAATCCCTGTGAAAAGCTGTGGAGAACCTGGTTAATTTACATGCAACCGAAATGGGGCAACGATGTCATCCTGAGCGGTGGCAGAGCCAGCGCGAAGGACCGTGCGACGGTATGAAGCTTCGATGCTGGGGATAAGAATGCCTATGGCGCATGCAGCGGCAACGATCCCATCCACTGCGTCGCCAACAGCGAATCTCGTACGGTCCCTCAAAGGGCTTGCGCCCTTTTCAGGATGACATCAGGTTGAGTTTGTGCCTGCTCCCGCTACACCGCCACCGCCGCCTGATATTCCTCGTACGTCCCTTTGAAATCCGTGATCTTGTGATCGCTTTCGAAGTGCCAGATGCGGGTCGCGACCTCATCGATCAAATCGTGATCGTGAGTGACCAGTAAAACCGTGCCCTGGTAGCGCTGCAGAGAGATATTCAGAGCGTTGATCGATTCCAGATCTAGGTGGTTGGTCGGCTCGTCGAGCACGAGCACGTTCGGTTTCTGCAGCATCAGTTTGCAGAAAAGTATCCGAGCCGCTTCGCCGCCCGACAGCACGCTCGTGCTCTTGGTCGCTTCCTCGCGGGCGAAAAGCATCTGCCCCAGAATGCCGCGGAGTTCTTCGGTGACGGCCGCAGGATTCCACTGGTGCAGCCACTCCATCACCGTCGAGCCGCCTTCGATCAGGCTGCGATGATCCTGCGCGAAGTAACCGATCGCAGCTTCGTGTCCCCAGATCACTTTGCCGGAATCGACAAGTGGGCCGTCGTAGCCGCTGGTTTTGCGCAGCTCGGCTTCGGGAGTCGTCGGAGAGTTCGCCAGCAGCGCATTCAGCAGCGTCGTTTTGCCGGCTCCGTTGCGGCCCATGAGCGCGATCTTCTCGCCGCGCGAAATGCTGGCTGTGAAATCGCGAATGACGCGATTGTCGTCGTACGCTTTGCTCAGATGCTCGATTTCCAGAATGTGCTTGCCCGAAGGCCGCTTCTGCTCGAACTTGATAAACGGCCGCTGGATATTGGACTTTGCAAGTTCTGTCACCTGCAGCCGCTCGACCTCCTTGCGACGCGATTGCACCTGGCTCGAGCGTGTTCCGGCGGCAAATCGCGCAATAAATTCATTCAACTGCGCGATCTTCTTTTCGCGCTGCGCGTTTTGGGATTCGATTTGCGATCGCACCTGCGTCTTGGCCACCACCATGTCGTCGTAGCTGCCTGTATAGGTGATGATGGTCTCGTAGTCGATGTCGGCGATGTGCGTGCAGATGCTGTTCAGGAAATGCCTATCGTGCGAGATCGTGATGACAATGCCGTCGTAGACGGTCAGGAAATTCTGCAGCCAGTGAATCGAGTCGAGGTCGAGGTGATTCGTCGGCTCGTCGAGCAGAAGTGCCTGCGGATGCCCGAATAATGCCTGCGCCAACAGCACGCGAACTTTCTCTCCGCCTTGCAGCTCGCTCATCTTGCGCGTGTGCAAGTCTTCGGGAATATCGAGGCCTTGCAGCAGCATGGCTGCATCACTCTCTGCCGAGTATCCGTCTTCTTCACCGACGATGCCTTCGAGTTCGCCCAGCTTCATGCCGTCTTCGTCGGTCATGTCGTGCTTGGCGTAGATCGCGTCCCGCTCCTGCATGGCGACCCACAGGCGTTTATTTCCCATAATGACTGTGTCGAGCACGCTGTAGGCGTCGAAGGCGAACTGATCCTGGCTCAACACGCCAAGCTTACGTGGACGGACCACCGTCCCCTTCTGCGGCTCGACTTCGCCGCTGAGCAGTTTCATAAACGTGGATTTGCCGGCGCCGTTGGGCCCGGTCAGGCCATAGCGTTTCCCCGGAGTGAAGGCGGTGGAAACGTCTTCGAACAGAATTTTGGCGCCGTAGCGCATTGACACATTGCTGACTGAAAGCATGGTTGTGGCTTCTCTCTTGCTGACTTCTGAATTTCTTCAGGGATTGCGGGGAATTCCGCCCAGAACGGTATGCCGCTGGTGTTAACAGGATAACACGGCAGCGGAGATCAGCCGGTTACAGCCAGAAATGGGTAGTGTCTCAGTCCGCTAAGAGAAACTGAGACACTACCTCGGAATAGCACTACTTCGCCGGTGCTGGACTCCCGGCGGCCTCGACCAACTGTTCCACCGGTCCGGTCACCGTCAAAAGCAATCCCGCCACCGGCTTCTTCGCCTGCTCGATGACCGCCATTTGCTGTGTTTTCCAGAGATCAGGCTCGGGTTGCCCTCGTTCCAGATAGTCCAGTGCCTGCAGGCCGGCGGAGCCTAGCATCGCCAGATTTTGCGACACAGGTATGTCTTCCTGAAGCAGATACGACTGCTGGAGCAAGGGATGCAGCTTGGCATCGTTATCGCACCATAACGTAAGCTGCGTTCGAATCTGCTCGGCGAGCGCGGAATCCTTGTATCCGCTCTTGGCATAGTTCTGGGCCAGGTCTGCGAACTCGAGTGCGGTATCGCTTTCCGGATACGCAGCATCGATCAGGTGTGTAAGGGGCATATGGAAGTCGATCGGGCCTTTCGAGTCGTCCCACCGGTTGTAACCCTTCACCGGCTCAACCACATCAGCGAGGACGCGCAACGAAGTGATATCAGCGGTGCCTGCCATCCGACGCAACATTTCATCGCGCGCCGAGCGCTGCGTCAGTCCCATGGACTGCAGTTCCAGGCTGACGGCATGCATGCGCGCGTACATCGAATTCACGTCAGTGACGTCCTGCGGCGACCAGAGCCTTTCCGCGATCACCGCATTCCGCGGCCAGATATGCGAGTCGACGTTTTCCGGCGTCACCCACTCGGCCCACTGGCACGACTCGCCGCCCAGAATGAGCTTTTTCTGCTCCGGAGTGAGGTTCGCAGCCGCTCCGCTCATCGGATCGATGGCATAATGCTGCGCCGCCGGCCACATCAGATCCAGATAGTATCCGTAGGAGAGCAGGCCGCGATATCCCTGCTGCGCCGCGATGGCCAGCGACTGCTGCCCGCGCCACGACTGCACGACAATGTTCTTCGGCAAGTCGGGATGGAGGATCTCGTCCCACCCAACCATGACCTTGTGATTCTTGGTCAGGATCTTCTCCAGACGCTGATTGAAATACGCTTGCAGGTCCTGATTGTTCTTCATGCCGTGGGCATGAATGAACTCCTGAATCTTGGGATTCGCGTCCCACTGCTTGCCGTCGACTTCATCACCGCCGATGTGGAAGTACTCGTCTGGAAACAGCTTCGCCATCTCGGCGATGAAGGCATCCAGGAACTTGTACGTCGACTCGCGGGTGGGATCGATAATCGGATCGCCACTCTCCACCGTGTAGGGTCCGGGGCCGCTCGCCAGTTCCGGATAACCGATCACCCAGGAGCGAGCGTGGCCGGGCATATCGAACTCCGGAACGACACGGATGCCGCGATCGTGCGCATAGGCGATGAGGTCGCGCATCTGCTCCTGCGTATAGAACTTGCCTTCAGAGCCTTCACCGGTCAGCTTGGGAAATTTCTTACTCTCGGCGCGGAATCCCTGGTCGTCCGACAAGTGCCAGTGCAGCACATTCATCTTCACGGCAGCCATGCCGTCGAGGTTGCGCTTGAGCACGTCGATTGGGATGAAATGACGGCTGACGTCGATGAGCATGCCACGCCAGGGAAAACGCGGCTGATCTTTGATCGTCACTGCGGGCACGGAGAATCCGCTCGGCCCGATTTGGACCAATTGCAGGAACGTCGCCAGACCGCGCAGTGCGCCCAACGGTGTGGGCGCATTCATCTGCGCGCCGGAATCGGAGACCGTCAGCGTGTACGACTCGTCCTCGCCGAGCTTCTGCACGGCTTCGCGTCCGTGATCGACATGAATTTGCAGAGTCGGTGCCGCGCCAAGCCTCGTCCGAAACGGAATGCCGGTCTGATTCGAAAGCTGCGTCACAAACCGCTGCACGCCGTCGTCGAGCGAAGCGTCGTGCGTGCCGCTCACCGCGACCGAGAATGATTGTGTGATCGCCAGCTGGCCGGAACCCATCTGCACGCTCGCGGGCATGGGCATCAGGTTGATTTGGGGTTGGGATTGGGCGAAAGTAACCGATGAGAAAATAGCAAGAAGAAACAGCAGACGAGTATTTTTCATTGCCTCACCCGAGATGAAAAGAACGTAGAAAAATGCTGCCGGAGTCGTCGTTGATCAGTGTCCGCCCAACTCCTTCACAATCGCGCCCACAAACTGCTTGGCGTCGCCGAACAGCATCAGATTGTTGTCGAGATAGTAGAGCGGATTGTCGATGCCGGCGAATCCCGGATTCATGCTGCGCTTGATGACCATCACTGTGTGGGCTTTATCCACATCGAGGATCGGCATGCCGAAAATCGGGCTCGATTGATCGGTGCGCGCCGCCGGATTGGTTACGTCATTCGCGCCAATTACGAGTGCAACATCGGTCTGCGGAAAGTCACCGTTAATCTCATCCATCTCGATCAAGCGGTCGTAGGGAATATCGGCCTCGGCCAGCAGCACGTTCATGTGCCCCGGCATGCGGCCGGCAACGGGATGGATCGCGAATCGGACGTCAACTCCCTTTTTCGTCAACAGATCGTAAAGTTCGCGCACCTTGTGCTGCGCCTGCGCGACGGCCATGCCATATCCAGGAACGATCACAACCTTGCTCGCCGCGGAGAGAATGGAAGCGGCTTCTTCCGCATTGGCGCTGCGGACAACGCGCTCTTCTTTCGCCCCTGCCGCTGAGGTCTGCACCTGCCCGAACGCGCCGAACATCACGTTCGTGAATGACCGATTCATCGCCTTGCACATAATCACGGACAGAACAAAACCGGAAGATCCATCGAGCGCACCCGCCACGACGAGCACCTTGCTGTTCAGAACAAATCCCAGCAGTGCGGCCGAAAAACCGGCGTAGGAATTCAACAGCGAGATGACCGTCGGCATATCGGCGCCGCCGATGGGCGTGACCAGCAGCACGCCGAAGATCAAGGCCACGATCACCATGATCGGAAACAGCAATGCATGCCCGGGATTCACCACCAGCGCAACCGCCAGCGCCAGCGCCGCTCCCAGCACCGACAGGCTCACGATATTTTGCCCGCGATATACGATCGGCCGCTGCGGCAACACTTCCTGCAACTTTCCCGCGGCGATCAGACTACCGGTAAATGTCAGCGATCCGATGATCACTTCCAGCGCGATCTCGCCCATCTGAAAACGCGTGACCGGCGTCGTACCGACATAGTATTCGGCGATGCCGATCATGGCCGCCGAAAGCGCGCCAAACGCGTGACTCAATGCGGTCCGCTGCGGCACCGCCGTCATGTGGACCAGGCCCAGCGGGATGCCGACTCCAGCGCCAATGATCAAGGTGATCAGAATCCATCGGTAGGCGGTCACCTCGGGATTAAAAAGCGTGGCTCCCACCGCCAGCGCGGCGCCGATTTCTCCGCACAAAACGCCCATTCGAGCGGTCGTGGGCGAGCTCAGAAATTTGAGAGAGAGAATGAAGAGAACAACCGCGACGATATATGCAAAATCGAGATACTGCTGCAACGCCAGTTCGGTCATGATTGTTTCGACCTGCCGGACTTGAACATGCGCAGCATGCGGTCGGTAATCAGGAATCCGCCCACCATATTGCTGAACGAAGCCGCGACCGCAATCGCACCCAGCACCGTGGTGAGCAGAGTCTCGTGCCGCCCGGCGATGATGATCGCCGCCACGACCACGATCGCGTCGAGAGCGTTAGTCAGCGACATCAGCGGAGTGTGCAGCAAAGGAGAGACGCGGCGGATCACTTCAAAGCCAACGAACCCGGCGAGAATGAAGACGTAGAGGTTAGAAATGAAATCCGCTGGCATCAGGACTCCTTTACTTGCACTCAGTGCGCACCGGCCAACGCCGGCAGCTTGAAAAATTCGCGGACGCGCGTGTTCACGATCTCGTCATCTTTGGTAATCAGAGTCTCGCGGACAATCTCATCCTGCAGATTCATCTGCAACTTGCCCTCTTTCACCATGTAGGTGAGATAAGTCACGAGATTGCGCGCGTACATCTGGCTGGCATGATAAGGAACACTGCTCGCCAGATTGATCGCTCCGATGATGGTCACGCCGTGCGCCTTTATAGTCTCTCCCGTTCGAGTAAGTTCGCAGTTGCCGCCGCGTTCGGCCGCGAGATCGACAATAACGGATCCGGGCGCCATGCCGGTCACCATTTGTTCGGTGATCAGAACTGGAGATTTCTTTCCCGGGATGACCGCCGCCGTGATGACGATATCGCTCTCCGCCACGACGCGTGTCAGCAGTTCGCGCTGTCGCGCGTAGAAAGTTTCATCCTGAGCGGTGCCGTAACCCCGCGCGTCCTGCGCGTTCTGGGCTTCAATGGGAAGTTCAACGAAGCGGCCGCCCAGGCTCTGCACCTGTTCTTTGGCAGCTGGCCTCATGTCGTATGCGGAGGCAACAGCGCCGAGGCGTCGAGCGGTTGAGATCGCCTGCAGGCCAGCGACTCCCGCGCCGATGACGAACACGCGGGCTGGCGTGATCGTCCCGGCCGCTGTCGTCATCATGGGGAAGATTCTAGGGGAAGTCTCGGCCGCGAGCAGGACAGCCTTGTATCCGCAAACTGTGGCCATCGAAGAGAGCGCGTCCATACTCTGCGCGCGCGTAGTACGCGGCATGAGTTCGACTGAGAATGAAGTCACGCCAGCATGCGCGATCTGCTGCACGACTTCTGCTGATCCGAAGGGCCGCAGGAATCCAATCACGGTTTGACCGCGGCGATAAAGCGGAAGGTCTTGTTTGCCGGTGACGTCATTCGATCCATAGCAGAGTACCTGTACTACAGTGTCGGCGGTCCCAAACACACTCGCGCGCTCAGGCAGAATCCTCGCGCCTTTTTCCGTATAGGCCGCATCCGGATATCCGGCTTGCTCACCCGCTCCCGCCTCAACCACAACTTCAATCCCGGCCTTGGCCAGTGCAGGAACTGCTACAGGCACTAAGGCCACGCGGCGCTCTCCGGGATACGTTTCTTTCGGAACTCCAACGATCACTGCTCGCGTCCTTTCCGTACCGAACTTGTCGGCACCGAATCCTAGAACCCGTCCGGCAAAAGGCAAACAGGAAACACTAACAGATCGAGATAGGAACTGGAAGACTGACGCCGAGCGGGTAGTGGCTCAATTTGAATTCTTGCCTGCTGCGGCGTCATCCCGATTCCCGCGTTCTCACCAGCAGGCCGAGGGATCTCCGTTGAGATGCAGCCTATTGGCAGGAGATTCTCTCACTCCGCCTGAAGAACGGCTTCGCTCGGGATGAGGCCTTGTGGAGTCATTCGAATTCAAATTGAGCCATTAACGCCGAGCGTTACTCCGCCGCCCAACAGGTTGGAATACAAGGATTTTTTCCCGACAACAATTCCCTTCGACCACTCCTCTAAACTCTATGCCGAAATCCCTATCATTGGCGCTCGCCATTCTTCTTCTTTCCTCGGCTCTACACGCCGGTAATCAGGTTATGGGCGAGATTGAGTTCAAGGGCAAAACCAAAGTGGAGAGAGAATCTGGCGTGTGGGTCGACGGAGGCTACGTCGGCTATTTGAAAGAACTCAAGGGATCGAAACGAGTGTTGCTGCTGCCTGGCGAACACGTGATCACCGTGCGTCAGAACGGATACCAGGATTTCGTCCAGCGCATTCAGGTGCGGCCGGGAGAGAAACAGGTCGTTGAGGTGGAAATGCAAAAGGCTCCGACCGGGGCATTCCCAGCCGTGGCATCAACGGTGAAGCTGGCGGTGAACCCAAACCGGGCAGCGGTCTTTCTCGACGGCCGGTTTGTGGGTCACGTCGCAGAGTTCGAAGGCCTCGGACGCGGACTCCTGGTCGCGCCGGGAGCGCATAAGATTGAAGTTTCCTTGCCGGGATATCAGGCGTTTGAAACGCAGATCAATCCGCTGCCGAATCAGAAGGTGGAAGTGAAGACGGATTTGTTGAAGGATCGCGGAATTCAGCCGGTGCCTGGCTCACCAGGGCAGGTGGACCAGCAGCCGCCGATCACGCCGCCGCAGGGTGCAACCCCACGGCCCCAGGACAGTGACAGGTCCGTCCCAGCACCGGATCGCGCATTGCCGCCACCGCCTGCGAGCCGTTAGCCCGGGACAGACCTCTTATTGCAACGTGCTCGATACGTTCGAGAACACGTTATTGGAGCTTGAGCCCACCAGCCGGATCGTACCCACCACGATCACCAGAATCACAGCCAACATCACCGCGTACTCGGCAATGTCCTGGCCTTGTTCATCTCTCCACAATGCATGCGCTAATTCTCTCATCGACCTCTCTCCTTCAGGCAAGTCTTCACGGCCGGACCGTGCCAAGACTTCCGCGCGGTTCTCTCTCCATGACTGCTCTTATTAAGAATGAATTTCCTGACGATTGGTACGTCACCGACGTAATAGCCCGGAAGTGGCATGGACCCCCACATTCGTGGGGCGAACACAAAACAGGGTAACGATCACTTCAGGAAGTAGCAACAGCATCGCACGTTGCGGCGCTCAAAGCAAGTTCAAAGCCGGAGCGGTCCTCACGCTTGACTTGGTCCATTCTGCATGCCCGCGGATCCTTCTCAGGGCGCCAGCGCACGAACCGGCTGCCGTGACGGAAGCGTCCGCCGGTGAAGTGATCAAACTCGACTTCCACCACTAGCTTGGGATCGAGCGGCTCCCACTCGGTGGATCGCTTGGTACTCCAGCGGCTGGGACCGCCGGGGGCCTTTCCGGTGAAACCGGGTGGCTTGATCAGGGCCTTCAGTTTCCTGGTCAGCGCCGGCCGGTCTTTCTGCTGAATCGACGACGTGAATCCTACGTGGTCGAGCTTGCTTTCCTTGCTATAGAGACCGAGCAGGAGTGAACCCGCCAGCGGCTTTTTCGCGAGATAGCGGAACCCTCCTACGACGCAATCCGCAGTTCGTTCTTTCTTGATCTTCTGCATCCCAGTGCGCTCGCCCGATTGATAGGGCAAGTCGCGGCGTTTAGCGACGACGCCGTCGAGCGCCACGCCCATATGGAACCACTTTCGTGCGACCGACAGATCAGTCGTAACAGGGGATAGTCGAATCGCCGAATTCGACTTCAGGTACTGCTTCGCGAAGTGCTCCAGTTCTTGGCGGCGCTGTTGCAGGGGGAGATCAACCATAGAGTTACCTTGGTCATCGACGAGGAGATCGAACACGATGAACGTGGACGGCGTTTCTTCGCTGAGTTTCTTGATCCGGCTCGCGGCAGGGTGAATTCGCATCAGCAGCGTATCGAAGGAAAGCTGGTGATCCTGCTGAATCACGATTTCGCCATCGAGAACGAACTGCCCGGCCTTCACCCTGGCTAACGATTCGACCAGTTCCGGGAAGTACCGCGACAGGGGCTTCGTTGCCTTCGACATCACCTCGATCTTTTTGCGGTCACGGAAAGCGAGGCAGCGGAATCCGTCCCATTTGGGCTCGTACTGCCATTCCGGACCTAGGGGCAACTCGCTGGCCGGTTGCGCCTCCATCGGGGCATATGAGGTTTTGAGGGGAAGAGTCATGCGTTAAGAAATGGGACGGCGGTTACAGCCGTCCCAACACGAGGGGAAATGATGCTACGCGGCCAAGCGGCGCGCAATAGATCGCATCCGGTCCGTAACGGAAGGCCGGGCCACGGGAACGCTCGCTTCCCAGGGCTCTTCGACCCCCATCAGCGCAAGTGCTCCGCCTGCGAGTGCAAGATTCTTCATGAAGTTCGTCATGTTGTTCATGCGCTCCTTAGGATCTTCATTCCTCCAGAAATCGTGCATGATGGGAGACACTCCGGCTAGAAATCCAAGCAGCGCCGCTGCACCCCATTTAGGCTTAATGCCCGAGCAGCAGGCTTGCTCCCCCGGCGATCAGAGGAACGGCTGTGGCCGTGACCGCCGCCTCAGGAGCCGGCACGCCTTTCGAAGCCGTGTAGCCCGCCATCGCTTTGCGCTCGCGCAGATGGGTAATGCCGCTGTAGAGAAAATATCCGCCAAATAGAATTCGGCCAATGAGAAAGGGAGTCTTCATCGAGTTCTCCTGAAAAACGGAATTCGCGCACGCGCGGCACAACAAAAGAGGCGGCGTTTCACCATCCGATCGCGGGCAGGAGTGCCCGCGCCACACAAACTCTGAGTTAATCAGCGTAGGTTCCCGTCGAACGCTCGCTGCGTTGCGAGGAACCGAAACCGCCGGCCCAGGCCGTCATATCACTCCACTTGTCGCGCATGTCATTCGCCTTGTCGCGCAGTGTGCTCCGCATTTCTTCTCCTGACGTCGGGGCCAGCAGCATGCCAACACCGACGCCGATCGCAGCCCCGGTCACAAGCGTCCAGAAATGCGAGCGTCCTCGGCGATGTCCGAGATCATCAGAAATGTTCTCGCCCAATCTTGCCGAACCTTCCTCGCGATCGCTCAGCATGCGATTGAACGACGCCCATACCGCCGCATCCGTGGCAATAAGCCCGAGCTTCAATGCAAAGCGGAACCAGTTGGTGGCTTGCTTTCGTTTCATATCGATCCCCTTGAGTCTGTGCTCTATTCATTCATCTATAGACGGGGGATAACCTGACTGCTATCCACTGACTCGTGTATTTGCGATTCAGAAATGGCTGTAGCGCGATTTCACCGGTTCACGGGATGGCGTGTGATTCAGATCTCTCGGAAGTGTGACCTCGATCACGATTGGCCCGTTTGGGTTTGTCGTCAAACGAGTTAGAAGTAAGCGATTCGAATTCGGCAGCCGTCGCTAGTAGGTTCCTGGTACTGCGTCCGGTTTGGCTAGTTCCTAAGATTAACCCCACCATGAGCGCTGGCACCTGCAGACCATTCTTGCGCTTCTTGCGCTGGCTGAGCATTCTCCTCTTGAGTGTGGCACCTGGTGCCGCGGTGGAGCATCCTGGCGTCCTTGCGAGCAATGTCGATTGCGTTTCGTGCCACGCCAATAAGAAAACCGGAAAGTCCGTGCATTCGGTCATGGCCACAACTTGCGGAGTTTGTCACCTCACGACGACGCAGGGTGACATGACAACCGTGAGCCTATCGATGCCAAAGCAAAAGATCTGCTCGGCGTGCCATGATGAAAGTGCAGCGCTGCGCCAACATCTGCCGAGCACAATAATCGCAAAAACATCGTGCGTCGAATGCCACGATGCCCATAGCAGCAATCAGCGAATGTTGTTGCGTGAGACGGTGCTGCTGTCGCCTTCAAAGAAAAGATAGTCGCGCCAGACTATTATCGATTCCTCATTGAATGAGTGTGGTTTCGCACGAGGTGCCGCGGGGTTCGCATTCGATTCCAATTACGGCGCAGATTTGCAAACTGCCGAGGACTCAGGCGATAGATGTTACGACGCCACCGATAAAAGACACGCTGAAACCACCAAAGAAACATATACGAGGACAATCGAGCAGAGCGCGATTGGTCTGTGAAGCGGGACAGGGGCGGAGAAGCTGAATCGCACAGGTCAGATGCGCCATCGAATTGCCCGAGTTGGCGCCATTTCCGAGCCGTTCGCTGCCTACAGGAACTACATCAGAAAATGCTGCCGGATTTTGCCCTTGACGTTTCGGTCGGCGGCTGAGTAAAAGCTTGGGGGGGCCCGAAATTGTGACACTTCAATTGAGGTGTTGGTAATGAAAGTGCGAGCTCGTATGGTTGTTGCCTTTGCATCGTTAATTATTCTTCTGGCGTACAGCCCTGCTGCGCAGACCGACGGCGCTCCCCTTGCCTATCCGAAAGCGAAAACTGTCGACCAGGTAGACGATTATCACGGAGTGAAGGTCGCCGATCCGTATCGCTGGCTCGAGGACACCGATTCAGCCGATACTCACGATTGGGTCGAGGCCGAAAACAAGCTCACTTTCAACTATCTCGATCAAATTTCGTATCGTGGCGCGATTCGCGATCGCCTGATGAAACTGTGGAATTACGAGCGCTTCACCGCTCCGCGGCAGCATGGTGGACGTTATTTCTATGAACACAATAACGGACTGCAAAATCAGAACGTGCTGTTGGTCGCCGAGTCACTCAATGCGGAACCACGGCTACTGATCGATCCGAACGCGCTGTCGGCGGATGGTACGGTGGCGCTGGCCGGCACTGCCATGACCGACGATGGCAAGCTGATGGCGTATGGCACCGCGGCTTCAGGTTCGGACTGGACGGAGTGGCATGTTCGCGACGTCGATACTGGCAAAGATCTGCCCGACCTGATCAAGTGGGTTAAATTTTCCGGCGCTTCCTGGACCAAAGATAACAAGGGGTTTTTCTACAGCCGCTACGATGAGCCAAAAGAAGGCATGGCGCTGCGGGACACCGTCTATTTTCAGAAGCTCTACTATCACCGGCTCGGCACGTCACAGGCGGAAGATAAGCTTATCTACGATCGTCCAGACAATAAAGAATTGTTGTTTTCAGGAGCGGTCTCGGATGATGGCCACTACCTGGTAATCACGGTCTCGCAGGGCACCTCGCCGAAGAATCGCCTTTACTACAAGGATCTGACCAAGCCGGATGCGCCGGTCCTTAGGCTTCTCGATGACTTCGACGCACACTACGACTTCATCGACAATGACGGCCCTGTGTTCTGGATTCAGACGGACTCCAATGCTCCGCGCGGCAAGCTGATCGCGATCGATACGCAGCATCCGGAGCGCGCGAATTGGAAGACGGTGGTCCCGGAGGGCAAAGACAAGCTGGAGGAAACATCGCTCATCGACAATCTTTTCTTGCTGAGCTATCTGAAGGATGCACGCGCCGAAGTTCGCGTTCACGACCTGCAAGGCAAATTTCTTCGGAATGTAGACCTTCCCGGAATCGGCACGGCCGGCGGCTTTCGTGGCAAGCGTACCGATAAAGAAACGTTTTACGGATTCACCAGCTTCACGTCGCCGGCCACCGTTTATCGCTACGATCCGGCGGAGGGAAAGAGTTCCGTCTTCCGCAAGCCGAAGGTGGATTTCGATTCCACCCAGTACGAAACCAAGCAGGTCTTCTACAACAGCAAGGACGGCACTCGCGTTCCGATGTTCATCACGTACAAGAAGGGGTTGAAGCTGGACGGGCAGAATCCCACCTTGCTCTATGCGTACGGAGGATTCGACATCTCGCTCACGCCGTTCTTTTCCGTTCCCAATGTGGTGTGGCTGGAGATGGGCGGAATTTACGCCCAGCCCAATCTCCGCGGCGGCGGCGAATATGGGGAAGACTGGCACCTCGCGGGAACTCACGCAAAGAAACAAAACGTCTTTGATGACTACTTCGCAGCCGCGCGGTGGCTGATCGCCAACAAGTACACTTCGACTCCGAAGCTCGCGATTCGCGGCGCGAGCAATGGCGGCCTGCTGATTGGGGCGTCTCTGACCCAGCATCCGGAACTTTTCGGCGCGGCTCTGCCTGAGGTCGGCGTCATGGACATGCTGCGCTTCCAGAAGTTCACCATCGGATGGGCGTGGACCTCAGACTATGGTTCTTCCGACAACGGCGAGGATTTCAAGTATCTCTACGCGTACTCGCCCCTTCAAAACCTAAAGCCGGGGACAAAGTACCCACCGACGATGATCTCGACCGCCGATCACGACGATCGAGTGGTGCCGGGACACAGCTTCAAGTTCGCCGCCACCATGCAGGCCGATCAGGCGGGACCTGCTCCGGTGCTGATCCGGGTAGAGACAAAGGCCGGACACGGCGCGGGAAAGCCGATCTCAAAAATCATTGATGAGATGGCGGATGAATGGGCGTTTGTGGCCTATAGCTTGAAAATGAACGTTGAACTGAAATGACTCCAATTCCACCCTTCGAAAACCGGGAAGGGTGGGGCATCCTCGGTCGTTGCAGGGCGTGATAGAATCATTGCGCTTTCCGGCCGGAAGCCTTGTCCGGCGCGCTATTCCGGCCACACAGCTTTGTCCGGAGGACTTCCCTATGCGCCCCTGCCTGCAGGTTCTCATTCGGTTCCTTTCCTGCCTGTTGATTGCGTTCGTAGTGCTCACATTCACACAAAAGGCTACAGCCCAGAATGGGCTTCCCAACCATCTCGTGAAGCGGGTGGTAGGAGACTACGGCTATTGGAGCCGATATCAGACACCCTCCTATGGAGCCCCTCAGATCCCTTATGGGCAGTTGACCCACATCAATCACGCTGGAGTCTCGTTTGACGCCAGCGGCACACTGAGCGTACCCGATGGTTTCCTCGAGCCCGAACTCAACCAGCGGGCGCACGCCCGCGGCGTGAAAGTCATGCTCCTGCTGGGCGGAGATTTCAATGGTCTCGAAACTACGGGCGACGTGCAAACGTTAGTCAACAATGTCGCCGCCTTTGAGAAGCAATATAAGTACGACGGAGTCGATATCGATTGGGAATATCCGGCGACCACCGCCGATCGCAAATTCCTGGTCGACCTGATGAAGAAGCTCCGCAAGTCGAATCCGGACTATGTTCTTTCCATCGATGCCGCGCCCTGGGGCGGATACGGATACGACTTGAAGCACCTGAAGCTGTCTCTCGATTACGTCAACATCATGATGTACGACTGCGCCGGCCCGTGGACCGCTTATGGTCAACTCAACTCCCCGATTTTTTGGGATCCCAATGATCCGGCGCCCTGGGAATGCGAACCTGGTGGGAGTGTGAAGGAGGCCGCCGACATTTTTCTGGCAGAGGTTCCCGGCCAGCAACTCACTATGGGAACGCCGTTCTACGGCTACCATTACAAAAACATCAACGAATTATTTGGATTGTGCCCGAACTCTGCTACTACCGATGACGGCGCCTGCGACGACAGCGAGGTTGACAGCCAGAACTATGCTCCCTGGATTAAGGAACGGATCAACAAGAAAGGCTGGAGAACCTACTACGATCCTGTCGCTCTGGTTCCCTACATGCTGAAAGCGGATGGCAGCGACGGATACATCACCTACGACGACCCATTTTCCACCTATTACCGCGTTTTCTATTCGGATTGGCAACGCAGCCTGGGAGGCACATTCATGTGGTCCCTGGATGCCGACTATGACGGGCAGTCTCAGGACCTGCTGGATGCGATGTACGCGGCCTCGCTCGGCGTTCGCTGATTGAATGCGGTGTCCCACCCTTCGAAAATCGCGGAGGGTGGGGCAACCGCACTACGTTACCGGTTCCACTCGGTGCCCATGTTGTCGTCAGTGATGATGCGGGCTGCGGCAGTGCGCCTGCGAATGTGTTCTGCGGACTCCAACGGATATGGATACGGGACTTCCCGGTCCATCGTGGTGGTCATCGCCATCACTTGTGCGAGCCGTTTGCGATCCCATGGCTGGGATAAATCAAAAACTGGCTTGCCATTGACCTGATAATGGAGCAGATTGTCGCGCCAGCGATCTGCATTGAGTGGCAACGGCGAATCACTCACGACCAGAAAGCCGCCGATCCGCATCGCGAAAGGAAACACGTTGACTCCGGTCGCCAGGACCTCGGCGGATTCGGTCGTGTTGTAGATCGCCGTGCCGCCCGGATTCAGGTGTTTCCGCATTAACTGCAGAAATTCCACCGAGAGCAGATTGCTGGCATTCGAGCGCCAGTTGTAGGTCGTGTTCATGACGACCACGTCGAATTTGCGGCCAGGATTGCGTACGAGCCAGCGGCGTCCGTCATCAATTTCGATGTGAACTTTTGGGTTCGTCAGCAGGCCGGAAACGGCGGACTCACTTTGAATCAGTCGGAGATAGCCGGGGTTGATTTCAACGATTTCTACGTCTTGCACCTGGGGATGGCTGGCAATCACCTGCGCCCACGATCCCGATGCCAGCCCGATGACTAATACTTGCCGCGGATCAGGATGAAAGTAGCTCAAAGCAAAGGGACGCTGAATGCCATTGGTGTCGTCCACCAGGCTGACGTTGAAGCGCCCGTCGTAGATTCCACCGCCGTAAACAGTCCCGTCTTTCGTGACCGTAATTTCGCCGCTCCGAGTCTCGACTACCGCCGGAAACTGCGTGGTGTTCCGGTAAGCGCTTTTCATCATCATCTTCTCGTACATTTGGCGATAGAGGGGTCGCGAGCTCTGCACGATTGCGAACGCGAGCAGCAGCGCTAAGAACGAAGCTGCCAGGAACCCCACCCGATTGAGCCGTGTCTTGGGTAGGAGGAACACGCCGAGTGCGAGTCCAACCATGGTGAGCACAACGCTGACCTGCCGAAGCGATAGGGCATCCATCAGCACGAAACCGGTGATATAGCTGCCCAACACAGAGCCAATGATGTTGCTCAGGTAAACGTAGCTCATCCGCGCACCGACCTGATCGCTCGTCGAAATCGAGATATGACAAAGCAACGGGAAGATCGACCCCAGGCAGGCTGCGGCAATCCCGATTGGAATCAGCGTCCAGAGATGCGAAACGTGGCGGACGAGTTCGAAAAGAATCGGCCCAATCAGGAAGCCCAGCAGATTTGCCGCGAAAACGGCTACGACCAGAAAACGAGTGAACGCCAGCGGCTTCGTGATCCGTTGGCAAAGGTGATTGATCACCAGCGAACCCGCGCCGATTCCCATCAGATAAGCGCCCAGAAGAAAAGCAAAACTTTTCGCCTCGCCTCCGGTAGTAAACGAAAACAGGCGATACCAGATGATTTCGTATCCCAGTGAAACAAATCCAGAGATGCCGGCGGCCAGCAAAGCCAGGCCGAAGCTGAAGCGAAACACCGAGCCTGTATTGGGTGTTAAAGTGGCAGTGCGCGCGCCTACCCCGGCTAGATCGGACCGGCGAACTTTGAACTGCCACAGGAGCACGCTGCCTCCGACAATCGTGTTTAGCACCGCGGCGAGGCCTACTGTTTTGGTCTGTCCGAGCCAGCGCATCAGGAACCATCCCGCACAAAAGCACGCGGTGGCCGAACCCAGTGTGTTTACGGCATAGAGAGCTCCGACCGATGTGCCCACATTGTGAGAGACCCGCACCTGATAAGAAACGAGAATGGGAAGCGTAGACCCCATCAGCACGGTCGGAAAAACGACCAGAGCAAAGGCGACCATGCCCGTTTCCAGCGGCGGCCTACCCGCCGTAAAGTTTGCCGCCCAGTGAAAGATACTCATCGAACAGAATCCATACGACGCAATCAGCAGTTCCACGATGCCAAAGACAGCCAGCAGAGGCCAGTCCCTCCTTCGCGAAATCAAGCCTCCGATGAGCCCACCGAGGCCTAATCCCAGCATGAATGCAGTGACTACCATCGTCACCGATTCGATGTTTACTCCGTAGAGGGTAAAGAGAGAGCGCTGCCAGACGATCTGATAGAGCAATGCCGGAAATCCGGAGATGAAGAAGAAAAGGTACCAGCCGGGAGCGGACTTCGGCGCAGAAGTCTTGCCGCGAATTGGCTCGACAACGCGTTGAAGCGCAGTTGCAGCGCTGGCTCCCGCCATGCTTCCTCACACCTGAAATCTGAAATCTTGAAAAGAAGGGACAGAACTGACGTTGTCCCAAGTCTAGCGGAGGAGGAAGAAAGTTAAGCCATTGGTGCAGGGGGAAGCCAAACGAAAGTAATGAGAAGCCAAGCCCAGGGAAAATCAATTGCAATCATTCCGCAGCGGAACTGCAGGTGGGCGCGGAATTTCTGAATTCGCGCTACAGAGCTCCAGGTGACAGGAATGCGCATCCAAGTGGTTCCAAATCGGGAACTTGGCAGGTTTGACCCATGCCTTCCGACATGTTATAAATGCCCGTTTTGCCCTCGGACTCCGTCGTCAGGATTTTCTTTGTTTTCTGGGTCTTCTTTTTGCAAACGGCATTGAGTCCTGGGGCGAACTCCGACGCGGCCAAGCTCCAACCCTTCTGCAGGTCTTGCAGTGGAAGCGTGTTCGGAATTCCGGAGTTTCGACTCGGGCGAACTGCCTCATTCCGGAAGGGAAAGTCTAAACACGTTCGATTTTTCCTCAAACCCGTTCTAATTCGGAGGACTTCATATGCGTACCTGTCTTGCCACCGCAGCGTACATTCGCCGCCGCGTGGCCTTCCTGGTCTCGGCTGCACTACTTCTGTTGGGAAGCTCTGCCGCCTTTGCACAACCTACCAGCGAAACGGTTGGGGGCGAGGCCGCGCTCAAGCTGCCGGATCTGACGAAAGTCAGCTTTTTACCCTGGCACATCAACGGACACAACCTGCTGCTGATCGGAATCCTGTTCTGCCTGTTTGGATACGGCTTCGGCATGGTCATCTACATGCGGCTGAAGAACCTGCCCGTGCACCGCGCCATGCGGGAGATTTCTGAACTCATCTACGAAACCTGCAAGACATATCTGTTCACCCAAGGGAAGTTCATCCTGCTGCTATGGGTGTTCGTGGCAGTGATCATTGGCGCCTACTTCGGAATCCTTTCTCCCGTGCCAGGAAAACCCGTCTCGCTGACCCTACCGATCATTCTTGCGTTCAGCCTGGTTGGGATCGCGGGCAGCTATGGTGTGGCGTGGTTCGGCATTCGTGTGAACACGTTCGCGAATTCGCGGACGGCCTTTGCTTCCCTGCCCGGCAAGCCGTATCCCGTGTATCAGATTCCGCTCGAAGCCGGCATGTCGATCGGCATGATGCTGATCTCGGTGGAACTGCTGATCATGCTGATCATCCTGTTATTCATCCCCGGGGATTATGCCGGACCGTGCTTCATCGGATTCGCCATCGGCGAATCGTTGGGAGCGGCGGCGCTCCGTATTGCCGGCGGCATTTTTACCAAGATCGCCGACATTGGCTCTGACCTGATGAAGATTGTTTTCAAGATCAAGGAAGACGACGCCCGCAACCCGGGCGTGATTGCAGACTGCACCGGAGACAACGCGGGCGATTCGGTCGGGCCCTCCGCCGATGGATTCGAAACTTATGGCGTGACCGGCGTCGCGCTGATCACTTTCATCCTGCTCGGAGTCAAAGATCCCAGTGTGCAGGTGCAACTTCTCGTGTGGATCTTCGTGATGCGCGTGATCATGCTGGTATCGAGTTCCGTGTCGTACTTCCTTAATAGTGCGATTGCCAAAGCCAGGTACGGCTCGGCGAGCGAGATGAATTTCGAAGCGCCTTTGACCTCGCTCGTTTGGATCACCTCGATCGTCTCGATCGTCCTGACCTTCGTAATCTCGTATTTTGTGATTCCCACGCTCGGTGGCGACGGCTCGCAGTGGTGGAAGCTCGCCGTGATCATTTCCTGCGGAACGCTGGCGGGAGCCCTGATTCCGGAACTGGTGAAGGTGTTCACGTCGGTCGAGTCGCGGCACGTGAAAGAAGTCGTGACGTCGGCCCAGGAAGGCGGGGCCTCACTGGGGATTTTGTCGGGTTTCGTGTCGGGGAATTTTTCCGCCTACTACCTGGGCTTGTCGATGATGGCACTGATGGCATTGGCCTATTACATGAGCACAATGGGCCTGGCTGCGGCAGCCGGCATGCTGGCTCCGGCGGTATTCGCATTTGGACTTGTGGCATTTGGATTCCTCGGCATGGGGCCGGTGACCATCGCCGTGGATTCCTATGGCCCGGTCACTGACAATGCGCAGTCGGTGTACGAGCTGTCGCTGATCGAAGCGGTCCCCAATGTTCAAGCGGATGTAAAGAAGGAATTCAACGTGGATGTGAACTTCGACCGGGCGAAGCATCTGCTCGAAGCCAATGACGGCGCGGGTAACACCTTCAAAGCGACCGCCAAGCCAGTACTGATCGGCACCGCCGTAGTGGGCGCAACGACGATGATTTTTTCCATCATCATGGCGCTGACCAATGGGCTCACGGACACGGAGAACGTAGCGAAATTGTCACTGCTCTATGCTCCGTTCTTCCTAGGCCTGATCACCGGCGGAGCCATGATCTACTGGTTCACCGGAGCATCCACGCAAGCGGTGACCACCGGAGCGTACCGCGCCGTCGAGTTCATCAAAGCAAACATCAAACTCGAAGGTGTCGAGAAGGCGTCCGTCGCCGATAGCAAGAAAGTGGTGGCGATCTGTACGCAGTATGCGCAGAAGGGAATGTTGAACATCTTCATCGCGGTCTTTTTCGGAACGCTGGCCTTCGCCTTCGTCAATCCATTCTTCTTTGTCGGATATCTGATTTCGATCGCGATTTTCGGCTTGTACCAGGCCATCTTCATGGCCGACGCCGGAGCCGCCTGGGATAATGCCAAGAAGATCGTGGAGGTGGAGCTGAAGCAGAAAGGAACGCCCCTTCACGATGCGACCGTGATCGGCGATACTGTCGGCGATCCGTTCAAAGACACTTCCTCCGTCGCCATGAATCCGGTCATCAAATTCACCACGCTGTTCGGGCTGCTGGCGGTCGAACTCGCCGTATCGATGACCACCAAGGGCACGGCGCTCACGTCCGGGCTGGCACTGCTGTTTTTCCTGGTGTCGCTGACTTTCGTGTACCGGTCGTTCTACGGGATGCGGATCAAGAGTGGCAATGTGGCATAACACTCGGTAGGACTCAAACGCCATCCAGAGCGATCTGGATGGCGTTCCTGGTATGGGGCGGGCACTCCTGCCCGCCCGTTCGAATGTCAATAATCGCGGACAAGAGTGTCCGCGCCACACGCAACTTCCGTCAGTACGATTGTTTCATCTTGGCGCGAACGCTCTTGGCCAGCTTCTCGATCTGCTCGGCTTTCTTGATCGCGTCCACCGACATCATTCCCTGCGAACTCTTTTGCAGGTAATCGTTCAGTTCCTGCGTCAGCTCGAACATCTTTTGCGTATCGCGCTTGATTTCGACCTGGCGCTGCTGGCTGGCGGCTTCGGCCTGCTGTCGCTGCACACTATCGCCACCGGTGACGGGAATGCCTCCCATGCTTTGACTCTGCGAAATGGCAGGGGGCAGATGGATTGTCTGCGCGGAAAGAGGCGCCGCAATGCCAAAACCCACGAAAAACAGAAATAGCGACAAGGTTGCCCTGCGCATAACAACCCTCCTTGTTTGTAGAGATCCCCAGGTACGAACCAATAAGGCGCGAACTGATCTTGTGGGGCATTATGCAGCGAAAAACGGCAAGACACAATAGGGTTTCATGGGCAGAGACACTCTGCGGCGGACGTAGAAGCCTAAGCGGGGATAAAGCAGCGACTTCGTAAACGATTACGGCTTCCGAAAACGGACGTGAGCTGTGCGCAACCCAAGAGGCGTGGGGGCGGCACGGCCTAGTTCGGCCCCTTCATCTTGTCTTTCACACTCTTTGCCAGTTTTTCGATCTCGTCGGCCTTCTTGATCACGTCGAGCGAGAGAACGTTCTCGTCAGATTTATCCACGTAGGCCTTCAATTCAATCGACAGCTTGAGCAGCTTGTCGGTATCGCTCTTAAGCGCGGCGACGCGCTCTTTCGCGGCCTTCTTCTCCATGTCGTGGGTAATGCGCGCGCGCGCTTCGTCCTCATCAGTCATCGGAAGATTCTGCTCATTCTGCTGGGATGACGGTTGGCGCGTGGTCTGGGCTGCGCAGGGGACGAGGAGGAGAAGCAACGCACACGTGGACACTCTGACTCGCACAAACACCTCCCGGAGCGGGCGACGGACGCTCCGGGAAAATTATACGTCGTGGAAAAGCGCAATCAGCAGTTGGCAGTTAGCAGCCAAAGCAGAGTCTGTAACTCCGCAACTGCTATCTCCTCGCCGCTGAAAAACGGCCCGATCACTGGAGCAAAGTAGGAAAAGTGAGAAGAGCAATTAGCACCTGGCTAAGTGCTAATCGCTAAATGCTAATTGTTGGGTTTACAGCGCGCTCATATTGGCAAGGAATTCGCTGTTCGATTTGGTTTTGCTCAGCTTGTCAATCAGCAATTCCATCGCTTCGACCGGCGAGAGCGGGTTCAGCACTTTGCGCAGAACCCAGATGCGCGACAGGTCTTCCTTCGGGATCAGTAACTCTTCTTTTCGCGTGCCCGAACGCTGAATATCGATGGCGGGGAAGACGCGCTTGTCGACGAGCTTGCGCTCCAGGATGATTTCGCTGTTGCCGGTGCCCTTGAATTCTTCAAAGATCACGTCGTCCATGCGCGATCCGGTGTCGATCAGGGCCGTGGCAATGATTGTCAGCGAGCCACCTTCTTCGATGTTGCGAGCCGATCCAAAGAAGCGCTTCGGCCGCTGCAACGCATTCGAGTCGACGCCGCCCGAGAGCACCTTGCCCGATGGCGGAACGATTGTGTTGTAGGCGCGCGCGAGACGAGTGATCGAGTCGAGCAGAATGACCACGTCACGCTTGTGCTCAACGAGCCGCTTGGCCTTTTCGATCACCATTTCTGCGACCTGGACGTGACGCGCCGCGGGCTCGTCGAACGTCGAAGAAATCACTTCTCCTTTGACGGACCGCTGCATGTCGGTGACTTCTTCCGGACGCTCATCAATGAGCAGTACCATCAGCACAACTTCGGGATGGTTCGCCGTAATTGAGTTGGCAACGTTCTGCAGCAGCATCGTCTTGCCGGCGCGCGGAGGCGAAACGATCAGGCCGCGCTGCCCTTTGCCGAGCGGCGTCAGCAGATCCATGACGCGGGCGCTGGCGTTCTCGCGCGCGGTCTCCAGCTTGATGCGCTCCTGCGGATACAGCGGCGTCAGGTTATCGAACAGAATCTTGTTGCGCGCCTCGTCGGGCGACTCAAAATTGACGGCCTCGATCTTGACCAGCGCGAAGTATTTCTCGCCTTCGTGCGGTGGGCGGACCTGTCCGCTGATGGTGTCGCCGGTCTTAAGGTCAAACTTGCGGATCTGGGACGGGGAGACGTAGATGTCGTCAGGCCCCGGAAGGTAGTTGTAATCGGGTGAGCGCAGGAAGCCGTAGCCGTCCGGCAGAATTTCCAACACGCCTTCGGCAAAGATGTGGCCTTCCTTTTCGCTCTGCGCCTGCAGGATCTTAAAGATGAGGTCCTGTTTGCGCATACCGCTGGCACCGGGCAGATCCAAGGTCCTTGCGATCTTGGTCAGCTCGGTGATGTTCTTTTCTTTCAATTCAGCAATGGTCATGATTCACCTGAACCCGT
>Ga0335081_10001257_pt1 | contig 40366 bp, 35 predicted proteins | sample Lox_Sample_35_FD_206713 | JGI IMG/M metagenome (GOLD analysis project Ga0335081, IMG submission 206713) | Soil microbial communities from Loxahatchee National Wildlife Refuge, Florida, United States - Lox_Sample_3.5 | ecosystem: Environmental > Terrestrial > Soil > Wetlands | place: USA... | reverse complement strand
CAGATTCTCTTGCCGACTCTTCGAACGCAACGTGCCCTACTCCGGCGGAAGTTCCTTGAAGGCGAGAGCGAGGTCGATTCCAGCTCGTCCCCGAAGATAGCGGGAGATCTCATAGATCAAAAGTCCAATTCCGATAAAGAATACGAGCGCTACTACCGCGGCTTCGGCGAGGTATGCGAAGGTTTGTGATGCGAGTTCAACGTAGACTAGTAGGCTTTGGTAGAAGTAGACGAAAGTCCCGATCGCGCCAGTAAGTGCGATGAGAGGTAAAGGCCCTAGCATTTTTCGAATTGGCGAGTTTTTCCATAGTTCACGTCGATGGTATGGGAGAACCATAGCGGAGAGCATTGGAAGAGCCCTGAGGATGAACACGATTCCGAGGAATGAGATGAATAGTGATAGGTATGGGGTGTAGTTCCACAATCCTATTGCTATGAAAGCGCCGATTAGGTAAATCCAGAGGCCGGTGGTTGGTGTGTGGAATCTGTCGTTGACATCTGCAAAGAAGGTTGGCGCTAGGCGATCGAATCCCCAGCTCATGACAGATCTGGAAACAAATTGAAAGCGTGCAATGTTGTTTATGATTCCCCATGTGGCGAAAGTGAAACCGAAGAGAGCGATAACGTAAGGATTGCTTGTGGTTAATAGTGCCAAGCCGTTGATGCTCGGAGGGACTGGTAGAGGGTACGCGGAAGGTTTGGTGTAGTAGACCCAATTCAAGGATTGGTAGAATTGACTGCCCATAACTCCGAATGCTATGTAAGGCACTAAGATGAAGAATAACGCACCAACGATGAGACTTGCCAGGATTCCGATTGGCATTGTCCTTTCCACATGCTTTACCTCTCCCGCGATGTAAGAGCCGCGCTCGAATCCGGCATAGCCAAGAGTTGCATACGGCAGCGCGCTAAAGGTTGCAGCCAAACTAAACGCGGGCAAAACGAAACCGGCCTTCGCGGCTGTGTCCATTACGCCTTGGTAACTAGTTGACTTGGCAGCAACCGCTGCGTCGAAGGCACTGTGAAAATTGGCCGGGGAGGAAGAAAGGTACATGCCAACTAGAATAAAGAGACTTAGAAACGCAGTGACCATTAGTACATTCGTCACGTATCCGTATGTTCTGCCGCCAACGAAAGTCACCACGAAGCAGAACACGAGTGAAATGATTCCGATTGTGAACGCTCCGTCGTTTGTTCCAAGCCAATTCGCGACGCTGATCATTCCCGAGACGCCGGAGACACCGAGCGCGAAGAATGTGGAGCCTAGCATAGTGGTTACGAAGAAGTAAGTGTCCGCCGCGGAGAAGACGAATTGCTGTGTGACAGTCGCCCAACTTGCCAAGAAGCCAAAGCGAGGACCGAGGCCGCGACTGACGAAGATGTAATCACCACCAGAACGAGGCATCGAAACCGCCAAGACAACCCAGTTCAGGCCGATGAACAAGTTAACAATCAAACCTAGCAGCATCAGGAGTGATAGATCCGCGCCTGGGTACGCGTAGGGCACCCAGGTTCCGAGCTGGATCAGAGAAGTGCCTATTCCGAGTGTTGAGATGCTGATATAGAAGATGTCGATTGTTGAATATCCGCGAATTAGCCCTGTCGCAGCCCGAGCAAATACTCTCTTGCTTGGGCTTTGCAACTAGGACTCCTAACGAACTAGGCAACTGTACACTATTTATTGCTTGAATTGAATCCATCAGTGATTCAGTTATCACGCCGGACTTTGAGACTCAGCCTCGGATCCGGTGATCCCGTGAGGGGTCTGACGCAGAGTCAAGGTATTCGAGTCAAGAGGGCGACGGACTATAGGCTATTTTTCTTAGTTCTATTGGGGAGTTGGAAACCATTGGTTGAGGGAGATTTGTGATTCCACCTGGAGATCGAACACAACTGCTCGGGAATGCATCGGATAGACCCCAGTAGCCTGTACCAATGTTTCCAGCGGAGTCAAACGCGGTGACACTGACAACGTATGTACGTGCTGTTGCATAACCGTGAACACGTGAATCCGTAACCTGATTTCCCGCGGCGAATGGGACACTCATTGTCGATCCATCTCCGAAGTTCCAATGCAGACTCGTTATCCAGAATCCGCTTGATGTCTTCGCATGAACCACTAGTTGATATTGACAAGGGCCTGAGCCCAGGAAATATGGTGTCTCGAACCAAACCTGCACCCTCTGACCGTTAGATCCGTAACTAGCAGAGTTGAGGTGTGGTGTCGTACTGAAGCTTGGAACCGCTAGGGACAGAGAAGACACGATGATTAGCAACACATAGGCAATATGGAATCCGCGTTTCAACTTTGTTCAATCTTAAGAACGACACACGACGCATATGGCGGAAACTTTTCATTTTCAAAGCAATGCGACTAAGTTCCTTGATCTTTCGTTTAACTCGACGCGATACTGCGGTCAATGTCACGCCCTACAAAGTGTATCAATAGAACCAACGGTCGCGATATGGTCTTTACAGAGAGATACGTTCGACCTCCAATATACTACAAACAAATGCCGGATACAAATGATAACGGCATTCCGCAAAACTCTTTGCACTGGATTGTACTTGATCACGTCACTGTGGTCCGAATCGTCCCCCACAAGAACAACGTTACTATCATTCCGCAAACGGACATCAATAGACGAAACTCTGCGATAAGCACGAAGATTGTTGTTCCGTTTTCTCGTTGCATTTGAATTGCTTTGTCGGAAGGAAGCCGAAAAGACGATTCGTTTACTATGAATGAGTACCGCAGTTCTGATCGATTTTTCATCGGATATTCGAGTAGGCATACCAGGTTGGTCAAAAAATTGGATGGAGAGCTATTCGTGGTTGTGTGTTGGCCATTTACCAGTACCCGGGGTAGTAAGGTCTCCCGTAATACGGTTGCGTGCCTTAGTAAGGATAGGTTGCCATGGGATAGTACGCGGGCCCATAGTAGCAACCATGCCCATATGCAATCGCAGCTCCAACGCCAACTCCAATAGCCGCTCCGCCTAAGCCCACAGCTAGGGCTCCAGCCAGCAAGAACGGAAGACTGAAAACCATAGTCATCATTCAGGCAAAAACTGCAGATTTCTATTTAACGATTTACAAGTTCGCAAATCTCTAGTGCTGAATATTAACGATTAACACGAACCCTCCTTCGCAGTCCAGCTTGTGGATCCTTGAAATCAAAATCTGCAATCTGCACGTAGAGAGACCAGCTCTCTCTAGGCGAAGTTAGAACTGAAGGGCAAAAGGCGAGAATTGGCATCCCGATTCACGCCGGACTCAAAAAACAGGTTCTTCTTGCCCCGAATTGGACTTTTCTGCGTAAATACGGCTTAACTGGACACCGGCGTCGTATTTTGTTGAGAAGAGTCCACTTTAGAGGATATACTCTTGAAGAGCGTTGTACCCATAGTCCTATTGGCAATCCTTTTCGTAATTCCTTCAGCCACAGTTTATGCACATCCGGCGATCCTGAGCAATCCGACTCAGGCTGGTAATCCGATTACGGTTTGGTTTGACGGCGACTTCCAACTAACGGTCGCTTATCCCCCTGCCTACGAATTCAACGTAGCCGCTAAGACTGCCCCGGGACTTTGGATAACGAGTCTGCATTGGGATTTTGGAGATGGCGCTACACTTGACGTACCCTTCTCCGGTCAAAGCCAGGTGAGCGACATTCGTTATCATCAGTATTCTGGGCAAGGCAATTTCTGTGTCACCGTCACCGCGTACGACAACGCTGGAAACCACGCCAGCGTAAGCAGGCCACTCACACTTAGTACTGATTTCACGCTAACAGCGAATCCTGCAACGCAGAGCGTTCAACCAGGAGGCTCAACATCTTACAATGTTGCCGTTGACCCAGTGCCTCAAGCATGTGGTGGCGGAGTGTCCGTGAACCTGGCAATAACGTCTACGCCCCCTCAAGGAGCGACATGGTCATTAAATCCGACAGCAGGAAGTACGCCGTTCACATCGACACTGCAAGTTCAAACATCAACATCAACCCCAACAGGGACTTACACAATTACCATTAGTGGCAATAGCGCAAGTAGCGTGCACACCACCAGCGTAACTCTCCAAGTATCCAGCACGCCTTACTTCACCCTCTCCGCAATACCAACGTCGCTCCTCGTCCCTCAAGTAACCGAAGACCAACCGGCACGAATGAACATGACAACGGTCAACGTTCAATCCGTTAACGGATTCAACAGCCCGGTATCACTGTCCGTATCAGGCCTGCCTGCAGGCATGACTGCGGCGTTCTCCACACCAACAGTCACTCCACCCCCCAACGGACAAGCCTCCTCAGTCCTCACCTTCACGACTCCTTGTAGTGTGAACGCTGGGACATACGTCGTGGGCGTGCAGGGTACTGGAGTTGGTTCAACACAGACGGTCAACGTCAACCTCTCAGTAAGTGCCTGCACGCAAGGGTTTCCGTGGTGGATTTTCTGGTGGATAATTCTGCCAAGCATCCTAGGAGTTGTCCTCTTCATTCCGTTCCTTTTCATCCGAAGACGACCAGTCGTTCCAGTTGCGCCTGTTCCTGTTGTTCTTCCGATGGCTCCGCCGCCTCCACCCCCTCAACCTGTGTTGCCTTGTCCAGTGTGTGGACAACCTCTGCGGCCAGTGGAATTGAAGTGGTACTGTGACTACTGCCAAAGGTACGTGTGGATACACCCAGAATAGAAAAGTTACGATTCTTTCGAATTCCTTTCTATATTCTGAGTAGAATAAGTGGAAAGATTAGAGAAGGGCGTAACTGATCTCTCGCCTTAGAGCAGGTGAGAGGTGAGTTACTGCCATGTGGAGAGCCCCAGTCGCGGCCTACCCATCGTACTATTATCCATGGTACGGTGCATACGGCTACTATTCTTGGCCTTGGTACGGCTACGGATACGGGTACTATTGGTGGTAGCACCACCTATCCCGTCCGTGAGTGCAACCAAGCCCAACACTCAACCCCTTTTCCTTTTGTTTTGTCAAGCCTTTTGGTATTCGATTTCGCTCAAGAATTCTGAAACACGCCTGTTGAATTCCTGGGAGTTTTCGAGATTGCTTAGATGAGCAGCATTCTTGATAACGCTCATCTCTGAGCCGCTGATCCTCTGATGCATCTCCTCAGAAGCAGAAACCGGAGTAAGCATATCGTGTTCACCTACTAGAATCAAGGTTGGAACCTGTATGGCTTGAAGGGAACTTGTCGTATCAGTTCTGCTGACGAGAGCGAGCAAAGCGCCGCAAATGCCAGAGGGTGAATTGGATTCGATGATTTTCTGAATAGTGATGACTTCTTCGGATTTGGGCGACAAGCTCTGGGGCGCGAAGGCGGTTTTGATGAAACTCTCCGCGAATGGTTTTACTCCAGTCGTCTTTATGGCTTTGATTGACGCGGCTCGTTTCAGTTTTGCTTCGTTGGAATCAGCCTTGGCTTGTGTGTCTGCGAGAATTAGACCAAGGAGTCGTTCCGGATTTCGCTCAGCTGCCCGAAGCGCAATATAGCCGCCCATTGAGAGTCCGCACAACACGGCCTTCTTCACTTTCAAGTAGTCAAGAAGCATGATCAAGTCGTCTACGAAGAACTCCAATGGATACTGACCATCGTCCGAAGCAGTTTGCCCATGTCCGCGAAGGTCGTACTGAATCACCCAGAACTTCTCACTTAGCACCGGGATTTGGGGGCTCCACATTTCATGGCTGAACGGAAATCCGTGGATCAGAACGATCGGGAGCAATCCTGAGTTGCCTGAATGATCAAACCAAGTTTCTATTCCGTTGATTTTGGCCTGCAACGTTTCGTGTCCCAGTCAAGATATTATTCTGAAGGTTAAGGAGGTTTGTGGTCCTCTTTACGCGTATGTGCCACGGTAAGTAGTTCTTGAGCCAAGGTCTGAAGTTCTTCGTTCGATAATTTCTCTAGAGCTGGCGGCAGGGTTACGTTCGACGCATTTGGTCTTGATCCTGTAGTTTGCACCTGTGTTGCGGATGATGAACTTGTTCTAGATGATGTGTCTTCAGGTTTCTTCGGTGTTTGTATTACTGTTGCGGGAACTCTGGTCGCGGGCATTGCTTGAGGAACAGATTGAGTCGTCGTTTGTGGAGGAGGCTTTGGTCTGTCAGTTGCGTTCGGCATGGTCGTCGTTGGTTGGTTTTGATTGGTCGGGGTAGACCGCTGTGCCTGTTTTGCCTCTGGCTTTCCGGAAGCATTTTGATTGGGCTGTGCCTGAGCTTGCTTGACATTTCTTTCGGTAGTTGGAGGCGTGGTTACGGGATTCTGTGCTGGTTGGGGCCTGGGTCGATTCGGAGGGTTAGTGGGATGTGTGGTTTGAGGCGGAGTGGAAGTGGGTTTCTTGAGAGCTTGTTGAATTTTGGATCTTAGAACGTTTCTTTCGGCCTCGTCTTGAGTAGATACCCATTGTAGTTTGAGGTAGAATAGGTCGTTCTCTCTGGCGACCGATGGCTGCGACTTTTCTTGCGAATTGGGCTGACTGGTAGCCTGGGGTGCAGGAGGCGCAGGTCTGAGTGTTTCTTTCGTGGAGGGAATGGGGCTCTGCTGCTGAGCCTGAGGGTTGAGTTGCGGCTTCGATGGTGCTTGGGGAAGTGGCGTCGCGGTGGGTTGTTGGGGCTTTATCGTGGGTTGTGATGGAGTAGTTGTCGCTGGCTTTGTGGTGGATTGTGCTACAGCTAAGGCGGGCGCTTGCGCGGGCTTAGGTGGTGCATTTTGAGTAGTCTTGGCCGCATTTTCCGGCGTTGAGGCGGGGGATTTCATCTGGGTGTTGGTTTGAGGTGTTGACGTTGGTTTAGGTTGTTTTGACTCTTCGTGGCCTGAGCTGGCGGTCGGTGGTCGTGTTGACGGTGTTTGCGTCGGTAGTTTGGATTCCTCATCATTTTCCTTCTGTGAAGATGGGTTCGTTTGAGCTGAAAATTGGGGCGGGTTCGGTTCGTTCTGATTTGAGTCAGCATTAGATGAAGAAGCATGTTTCGGTTCGTTGGTTTGGTTCACGGTGGTCGGTTGGGGAGCCGGTTTGGACGTCGGTTGAGATGGTGCTGCCTTTTGCGACTTCGGATTTACTTGTGCTTCAGATGTGGTTGACTCAGCCTTCTCAGGTGATTCTTTCGTTTCTTTTTTGTCGGAAGGTCTTGGTTGAGCTTGAGTTGCAGCGACGACTGCTGGGGGCCGGGATGTCGACGGATTCGCCGTCGAACTGGGCTTTGGAGGGACGCGCTCAGTTTCTGGCCGTGACGTTGATGATGGCAACTGGGTAGAGGGAGCTTGGGTGGGGGTTTGCGTTTGGGTCTCGGTAGTTGCAGCTGTCGATCTAGCTGGTTGGTGTGGCTGAATGGGAGGGTTAGTTGGCTGAGATTTGGCGGTTGCTGGTTGCGTCGTATTAGAGGCTTCTTTGGTTGTTGGTTCAGAGGGTCCAGTTCGGGGCGGTTGTGAAGTGTCCGGCTTAGGTGCAGGAGGAGATCGCGCTGCGGTGGTTGCCGGATTGTAAGGGGCGGGCTGAGTGTGAGCTTGTTGAGGGAAGGGCGGTGGCCAGGGAGGTGGCAATGAATTGCCGGGAGACTCGTCGTTGCGGGGTTCGTTGTGCTTCGCGGCTCCGATTGCTGCAACTATTCCGAGAACAGCTATCGCTATACTTAGCGTGGAAAGGTATTGACCATCAGTTGCAGTTTGAGTCGCGTAACTGTTTTGGGAGCTCATCGAGCGGATTTCCTGATTCATGCTCGTTTGCTGCTGAGCCAAAGCGGCGACCTGAGCAGTCACATTCAGGTGAGTAGAACCAACCGGAACTGGAGCACCAGCTGAACTAGTATTAATCGTTGTGGCAGTATTGTGTGACGATGGATTACTTACGGTACTGGCTGAAGTAGTTGAGTTCGAGGCATTGCTAGCGACCGAAGCCGCAGCACTTCCACTCGATGTGGAATTTGAGTTCACACTATTACTGGTTTGATTACTTGGAGCAGATGTAGTTACGTTAGCATTCGATTTGAAATTAGAGCTTGCACTATTGCTGGTTTCATTAGTTGAAACGGATTTCGTTACGTTAGTACTTGATGTCGAGGTTGAACTCGCGTCGAGATGCACGTGTTCAGTTGGGGATGCTAACAGAGTAGCTGTGATAACCTGCGCAAAGACCACGCAACAGAAGGCGACAATTAGAAGAGAGTATACTAGTTTCTTTACCACTGTAAGTACGCCTGAGGGTGACGAGTAATCGGACCAGAAAATCTTGTGTAGCAAAAGTAGAATAAAAATGGATAAACTGCGCACTGGACTTTTCGCGTTCCTCTCCACAAGAATCGTCGCATCGATAAATGTGGGTGGAGGAAGCTGCATACACCTTAAACGAACTCAGGCTTTAGTAGCCTTTGAAAGCGATTGTCTCTATTGCCACTAGCCTTACAAATTCCTAGTCTCGGAACGGGTGGTTTGGCGATTTTCATTATCCTAGTTATAATTGGAATCATTCTGATCATGATCTTGGCTACCGTAATACATTTCATATTACCCATTATCGCGGCAGTGATCGTTTGGTTTGTTACTGGTAGCTTGATCTATGCAGGCGTAGCGTTCCTAGCTGTAGCAATATTGCAAATGCTGGCTACTCGATAGCATCACAGATCGAAGAAGTGCTATTCAAGAGATCTCCACTTTTTCTCATTCTTCTTATCCCTCGGAACGGGTTCACATTCAATTGAGAAGTTATGCCTCGAACTAGCCGTCGTTCAAACCGAATGAGCCGTGCGACGCGACTTAATCCGTCATCAAGTCCAACGGAACCACGGAGCGTTAACGAGATTCGGGTACTGTTTGCATTGTCCAACTCGGACCAGACATGAGGCGATTAGCAAGGCTGTGAGTGCTGAGGGCCCTGCGAGTGTTGCGCGACGGTTGATACTTCTCGAAACTTGGAACAAGAATCGGCACCCAAGCTCAGCCCGCATCGCACATTCCGATCATAACTACCTGAAAAACCACTTGATTTAGAACGAATCATGGCTTCTGTCGAATGCCCGTTACAAGTAACATGTTCTGCTCAAACGAAACAAGCCTGGAGAGTTTCATAGATTCCTTGAAGAGCCTATCTCTCCACACTGGGTTCAGTGCATTGGAGTATAGAAAGAGAATTGGGGACTAATGATTCCGATTCACATCTCCGGAAAGAGATGGTGAAGATTTCTGAAGAATTCAATTGAACTATTCTTCCACTTTTTCTTAGTAGCCTTAACACCTGACATGGAACATTCCTCTTCTTGGTGCGCTTAATGGGGTTTAGCTGCTGCGGAAAATACTTTCCAACTATCCAAGAACTTACCGAACACACCGCCGAGTCACATCATCGAGTTCTGAAACCACCGGACGTGGCGGAGCACCTGGTGTGCGAATCGTGTGGACTTACCTCCCCAGAATGTGTATGCAGTCAATTTACACTGCCGGGCTGAAAGGTGAGATGGCGAGAAGGGCTTCACATTTTGGTAGTTGTCGTTCGGAACAGCAGCCCGTTACTGCTAGTACTAGTGGTTCTATCGATTATCAGTATCGTTATCGCAGCAATCCTAATTTTCGCATTGGGTGCAACGAACGGCAACCTAGTCGTGGTAGCGATCCCAGGATTCCAACCTGAATCCATTGCTCTGGGTCTAGCGCTAGGAATTCTCCTAATCATAGTCAAACGTAGAAATCGAACTCATGTGATTTCCACATTTTCTTAACATCCTTTTAGAGATCAGAACGAGGTTGCATGACCATGTCAACCCAGTCAGAGTTCAGAAGAATAACCTACTCAATAGGTACAAATCGCATCTCTGTGACCGCGGCCTCTGAACCAGACGACCCTTCTACCCTGGTAGGCGTCGACGAACTCGAAACGGGAGACTTGGACCCAAGTGCAGAAGCCCCGGAACCAACATCGATGATTCCTCCAACAGCGTTTCGATGCGAGAAGTGTGGGGCCACATTCCAGGATGAGGGTTCGCTAATCGAACACTCACAGCACTGTCCGAGTCGTCAAGAGGAAGAGAAAGCTACGTTGACGAAAAATCCGGCAAATTAGCGTCCTACTTTTTCAGTAACTGCATCAATCCGTCCAGGTTACTAGTGTTAACTACGTCTTGCTGTGTTGCCCAACCTCTTCTTGCCACTCCAATTCCGAATCGCATGTTTAGCAATTCTTTTTCGTCATGAGCATCCGTGTTAACAGCAACCTTACATCCTGCCTTCAGGGCCAAACGCGTGTTCGCGTCGCTGAGGTCGAGTCTTTGCGGTGATGCATTAACCTCTAGGTAGGTTTTGGTTCGTTTTGAAGCGTCGAAGATTGCTTCCATATCCATGTCGCATGGGTTTTTGCGGTTGATTTTTCTGCTCGTCGGGTGCCCGATAATCTTCACGTGTTCGTTTTCCATTGCGGCTATGATTCGATTCGTCATTTCTCTTCGTGTTTGTTTGAATGCGCTGTGAACGCTTGCGACCACGAGGTCTAGTTCTTGAAGGGCACTGTTCTCGGCGGTTAGGTTTCCGTTAGGAGATATGTCGACTTCAGCTCCTTTCAGGATCCTTATGCCTCTTAGCTTGTCGTTGGCCTTGTCAATTTCAGCCGACTGTTCCTTTAGTCGTCGTTCGTTTAACCCATGGACTATTGGAATTGGGCTGTAGTGATCTGTGATTGCGATGTAGGAGTAGCCTACGGCTTGGGCAGCCCGCGCCATCTCTTCAATTGTTCGGTGACCGTCACTCCATGTGGAATGGGATTGGAGATCTCCTCTTATCGAATCGTACTGGATGAGGTTGGGGAGTTTGTTTTCTTTGGCGGCGCTTATTTCGCCTTGATCCTCCCGGAGCTCCGGTGGGATGTAACTTAGACCGAGCTTTCTGTAAACCTCCTCCTCTGTGCGACCTGCGATCATCGTATCTTTCTTGAATAGGCCATACTCGTTGAGTTTCAATCCTCTCTCTATTGCGATTTTGCGGAGTGCTATGTTGTGGTCTTTTGAGCCTGTGAAGTACATCAGCGCGGTGCCGAAGCTGTTTTTGTTGATGATTCGCAAGTCGACTTGCACGTTTCCGTGAATCAACACCGATGACTTGGTTTCCCCGCTCTCCAGAACTTTCGTCACATTAGGCATCTTCGTGAAGACACCAGCCAGCTCTCTCGGATCTTCTGTCGCTGCGACGATGTCCAGGTCTCCGACTGTCTCCTTCATTCTTCGTAGCGATCCGGCAACCTCAACGTTCAGTGTCTTACTTTCCAGTCGTTTGCGAACCGATTCGGCCAGTGAGTATGCCGTGTCGAGTAGAGCGCGCTGCCCTCTGCTTCTCGCCATTCCAATAGCGGCCAGCACGTTTTCCTCGGTCTTTTGTCCGAGTCCTTTGATGTCACGAATTCGATGTAGCTTGGCTGCTTTTTCAAGCTCGTCGATGGACGTGATTCCGAGTCGCTTGTAGAGCAACCCTGCAGTCTTCGGTCCAATCCCTTCTACCGAAAGGAGCTCGTCAAGTTTAACCGGCGACTTCTTCTTGAGCTCCTCATAATAGCTCAGAGATTCGGTGTCTATGATCTCGGCGATCTTCTTGGCGATACTCGCACCAATGCCGGGCAATTCCTCTAGCTTACCCTTTGCATAAATTTGCTCTATCGGTTGTGCAAGCGCTTCGACTGTGCGAGCTGCCCTTCTATACGCTTGAGGTTTGAATTCTACACCCCGCATTTCCAGTTGGTCGGCTACCTCGTTGAGAATTCTCGCGACTAATTGATTCTTCACGAACTTCCACTCTCAACTGGGCGCGTTTGCGCGTGCCTGAAGAGAACCACCCTCCAGTACTCCAGTTTGCAGTACTAATCTGTGAATCTGGCCATAACGCTGCTTTCACTCACATCAAAGTGAGCGACGATTCCGAGAGATTTTCTCAGAACATTATCCATTACGTGGTGAAGGAAGAGTGACCATTTGCTGCCAAGGCTATGTTGTAATGCCATGACGTGTGTGGTGCCCTTCTTTTCATACTCGAAGTTGCCGTACCCGGCATACCGGCAACGATTATTCAGATACTTAACGAAGCTATCCACACTTGTCTCTTTTGACCAGAATATCATTGCTTCACGAACGACACGCGGGCCCACAGTCTCTGCCATGGATACGATTTTCTCGTCGTCCACTTCGGACAAGAAAGTCTTGAAGAGTTCGTCGGTTGTTGAGATGAAAGGAAGTCGATCCGCAAACCTGTCCCAGTTGTCAAACTTCGAGATGAGAGAGGAGACTAGGGCGTTTACGCTCAACCCCCTGTTTCTTGCTTCAACTTCAAGACTTGTGTTGAGTTCTCGGGGCAGGCGAAAGGTTCGGAGAATGGTGGACGATTTTCTCTCGAAAGTTTGTTTAATTGACATTTACGTATCCAGCTATGAAATTAGACTAAATACGACGCCTCTAGTACACCGCTTGTAGTACAATATATTACTTATGGAATATAATGTACCAATACGTTTAACGACTTAACTTTCTCAACAAAAACAAGACAGCGACATCTTTCGAACCCACGCTTCGTGTACACTACAAGTAAACAAACTAGCTATCTGCCCAGACAACTAATACCTGTTAGGTCAGGTAGAGTTTGTCGCTCCAGAGTTTTATCTGTCCATCTTGCCTCTCTGAAAGTTCTGGCTTCTGCCAATATTGCGGACGATGCCTACGCTGCTGTAAGAGAGCTGAAGCAACAATTTCGCCAAGCATCGATCAACGCGCATCGAACACTTCCCATCGAATGCAAGGCAGAAACCTTTGTGAGAGACAGGTAGTATCAGGGAATGTTCTGACTGCAGACCCTGGGCTACAACAAAGCCAAGTCAGTCGCAAAATGCCAGAACTCGCAAACGCGTCTTAGGTGGATAGGCGTCATGTGCAAATGGATTTTCGGACACGAGTACGATTACCTGTATTCTGACCGCAGTGGGCCTAATTCAGTCGACATTTACGTGTGCGTTAAGTGCAGAAAGCACGTGAACCGAATATCCTAACCCATTCGGAACATTCGCTGTGGTAGGTTAATTATCGATAGAGCGCCGCGAATTTCTTTACCTGGTTTTCCCACTCTGAAGTCTCAACCATCACTTCTCCCTGATGAGTAACATTCACGTTAACGTACCCCGCTGTACTGACGAATGAAACTGAAGTATCATCGGCCCCCGTCTTATTCATTCCTTGTCCAATGAAGAAGGTCTCTGCCTCCCTAAGCAACCAGTCTGCTTTCCGGGACGTTTTAAATGAAATCTTTAACATGGATGGAGACTTCGTTTCCATTATCGGATATCTCAGAGCCTCCAATGTTATACTTTGTTCCACTTCTTCGACTCGAAGAGCAAGTGTAGAAACACTTAGCCACAGCAGTATGCGGGCCAGAGCCCACCGAACCGAAGTCCAGAAAGAGGTGAGAATCGCATTGGTGAACATTAAGAAGCGGGATGGAAGCTTGCAGAAGTTCGACAAGCACAAGCTGAAGTCATCAATAATCAAGGCGGGCGCGCAAGAGGGAGCGGCCAACACGATATCGGACTCAATTGCAAACAGGGCGAGGGACGGAATGAAAACTGAGGAGATCAAGAGGCAGGCAACGGACGAGCTTAGAAACATCGATCCAATCGTCGCACAGGAGTATGAAGCCCTGAGGGGCAACATACCTGCAGATTAGAGCTAGCTAGTGCTCTGCCGTCCCTTTCTTTTCCTATGGCTATTCAGGAATTACCTACTCGCTAGATCAATTGTTCTAACTGACGAATTGGGTCTAGGCGCCCGGCACTCCGGGGAAGAGGCCCTTAAGGTATGCGACTGCGAATGCTACGCCGACGAGTGCTAGAACGAATATGACGATTATCAGTATGACAACCGCGAGGATCGCGATGACGATCGCTTTGATCCATCCGACTCCAAAGAAGTGTTTGATTAGGAGCAGGATTATGATGACTTCAATTATCGTCGTAATCCAGCCAACGGCGAAACCAAGACTAGTTACTAGGAAACTGATAATATCAGTCACGATTATTGCAGATACAACGGTCAGGATACCATGCCAATACGATGCCCTTGGAGCCCCTAGCGCCTTCGCGGCTAACCAAACGAAAATTCCGCCAATGATACCTGCGATGACGAGGTGAATGATCGTACCAATTATGTCTACCAACTAAACCAAACCCAGCCCACGAATATTACGCATCAGTTATAAAATTTAGTGTCGTCGAAAGAAAGGTTTTAGTGCACAGCAGATTGTCGCGGTCACTGACTCTTCTTATCTAAATCCTCACATTAAGAACAGGATTGCGTGAGGCAGTTTGCGAGACCAACCATTCCCCGGAAAAAATGTAACCTTCACCGGACCTAGAGAACTGAGACTTGCAACTAACGCGAGGAGTAGATATGCTTCCAAGCACGACTTTGGTTCGCTCCTGATTGTTGGAGGAAGTGGCGTGTACTCGGGAGCTCCAGCGCTGGCAGGGATGGCAGCGCTGAGAACTGGAGTGGGGCTGTCGGTTGTTGCGGCTCCAAAATCTGTGGCTAACGTGATCCGATCCTATTCTCCCAACCTCATCGTCCATCCACTTCAGACGGATTGCGTGACTCCTGCCAACCTATCTATGATATCCGAACTCTTGAACAAAGCCAATGCCCTCGTTCTCGGTCCCGGAATAGGCATGCATGAGGAGACGATATCCGCGATCCCACTGATCATAACTAAGGCACGCGAACTTCAAAAGCCGACACTAGTTGATGCCGATGGGATCCGGGCTCTCAAAGACAGCCAGAGCCTGTTGAAGGGTATGGTAATCACGCCGCATGTTGGCGAATTCAAAGCGGTATCTGGCGTTGAGGCTCCAGCTAAATGGCGCGATAGGTTGGAGATCTGCAAGAGCTTCGCCCGGAAACACGCTTGCATTCTACTGCTGAAGGGTCATGATACGGTCGTAACTGATGGAGTGCGATTCAAAGTGAATCGGACTGGAAACCCAGGCATGGCCATTGGAGGAATGGGTGACGTACTGTCAGGCATAGTTGGCGCCTACCTCGCACAAGGCATTGATCCCTTCCTCTCCGCCGTTGCAGGAGCATACGTCCATGGCCTAGCCGGCGACAGAGCCCGAAAGCGAAAAGGGTTCCACATGGTCGCCTCAGACCTAATTGAAACCCTACCCGAGGTTCTCAAACCATACGACAGAATCAGCGATTAGGCGTACCGCTCAATTCGCCCCGAAGAGTTATACACCCGACACCGCAACCGACTGGTACATGGGTTTAGCAATCTATCACGTTGATGCGTTCACTGACAAACTGTTCGCGGGTAATCCAGCAGGCGTCTGCATCCTCCCCGAGCATAGGGATGATGCTTGGATGCAGAACGTTGCAATGGAAATGAACCTCTCTGAAACCGCCTTCCTCCGGAAAAGAGAGGATGGGTACGGTCTCCGATGGTTCACGCCAGTTTCTGAGGTGGATCTCTGCGGCCACGCGACCCTCGCCAGCGCACACATTCTATGGGAAATGGGAATACTCACGCCCGGGGAGGAGGCTAGATTCCACACTCGAAGTGGACTGTTGACCGCACGACAGCAAGGGGAGTGGATTGAGATGGACTTCCCATCCTTACCCGATAGGAAAGTTGGAGTTCCAAGAGGACTTGCTCAAGCGCTTGGGGCTCACCCAAAGTACTTCGGTAGAAGTAGATTCGACTTCATAGCCGAACTCGATTCCGAAAAGACGATCCGCAAATTGAAACCGGACTTCACGAAAATCTGCAAACTCCCTATCCGTGGCCTAATAGTAACTGCCAAAGCAACGACAGAACCCTACGACTTCGTGAGCAGGTTCTTCGCTCCGAAAGTCGGTATCAACGAGGATCCGGTAACGGGTTCCGCGCACTCAGTACTTGGACCATACTGGAAGAGCCGCTTAAAGAAAAATGAACTTCTCGCCTACCAAGCATCTAGACGCGGAGGAGTTATCCGCGTTCGAGTCGGAGACCGTCGAGTCTTCATCGGAGGGAAGGCGATAACCGCACTAAAATCGGAACTGCATGACCACAGTGAAACTGCTCCAGCCATACCAGCCAGCACCTAACACACCCTCGCCTGTTGAAATGCTAAACACATTGACGTCAAACCGCGGTGCGGTACTCACCGCTACTTCCCCAAGTTGGCATTGAAGCCAAGTGGAAACCTGCAGGTGCTAATGTTCACAACTTCATTTATGCGGTATTCACGACGAATTACTCAAGAAGCTTCTTGTAAATCTCGAAGTCAGACTTACTGAAACAGACAAACGCTGCCGACGAGATGATCTTACTCTTCGATAAAAATTCTCGCACGGTTGATACCGCTATGCGTGATGCTCGTTCTATCGGAAAGCCGTAGGCACCTGTGCTGATCGATGGAAAGGCTATGCTGTTCACTCCGTTATCTTCAGCAAGGCTTAGCGAATTTCTGTAACATGCTCGGAGGAGTTCGTCTTCGTCTGCATCTCCTCCGCGCCATATCGGCCCCACGGTGTGAATAACGAATTTCGCCGGTAACCTGTAGCCTCTTGTAATCCTAGCCTCTCCAGTCGGGCAACCGCCCATTCCTCGGCACTCCTCCAATAGTTTGGGACCTGCGGCCCGATGAATCGCGCCATCAACTCCACCTCCACCCAGCAACGACGAATTAGCAGCATTAACGATCGCATCGACCCTTTGTTGAGTGATATCTCCCAAAACGAGTTCAATGCCGGACAAATGGTTCAACTTCACAATGTTGTCTTGCAGAAAGTTCGCCAGTTCTAATGATTGGTCCTGTAAGTCGGCTATGAGCGTTGTTCTCATATCGCATGTGTGATACGGGAGCTATTATTCAAGAGCCAGCAACTGGAAAGAATCCTCGTCGTGTATTCTGTGCGAATTCAGTTTGAGTCTGTAATTAGAGATGCGAGGTTTCTTAGTCCTCTCAAGAATTTCGAACCTGTGGCTCAGGAGCTCGATCATAGAAAGGACCCGTTGACTGGGAGGGAAACGATTGTGATCAAAGGAAGGTTGGATTACGTGAAGACATTGATTGATACTGATCAGAGCTTCTTGGATGCGTTGGTCGAATCCACCGCGGGTACATGTCCCTTCTGTCCTGCCGCCGTAGGAAGTAAATCACCCATGTTTCCACGAGAGTTGGCGTCGGAGGGAAGGATTAGGGTTGGTGAGGCTATTTGCTTCCCTAGCCTCTTTGCTCACGATGATTTCAACGCGGTTGTAGTCCCAACCTCGAATCATAATCTCACACTGGACAAATTCACGATTCCAATGCTACGCGACGGATTCAAGGCGTGCCTCATCTATTTTCAGAAGGCCGCGCTATATGCCAATAGGGACCTTCAGACAACAATTGCGATGAACTTCCTCCCGCCCGCAGGCTCTACCATAGCCCACCCCCATATACAAGCCCTAGCAAGCGACGTACCATTGCATGGTGTGGCAAAGCTGCAATTGAGGAGCAGAGAGTACTACGAGAAAAATCACTCATGCTACTGGCAAGATCTTGTAGAGACAGAGAAAGAACTCGGTCAACGATACTTGGGGAGGGTGGGCAGTGTGGACTGGCTTGTCCCCTTCGCTCCGCTCGGCTTCTGTGACGTTCAAGGAATCGTTTCAAACCATGCAACTATTGAATCTCTATCCGACGCTGAGCTTGAAGACATTGTGAAGGGTATGGTGAGGATTCTAAGGTTCTATCAGGAGAACGGCATCCGTTCGTTTAACACTGCGATCTATTCCGGATTCGGCAAAGATTCGGAGAAGAATTTCAGAGTCTCCATAAGAATGGTGGCGAGATATGGGTACAAACAGCGATTCGTGAGTGATATCTGGGCACTTCAATATTTGCTTGAGGAACGGGAAGTGTCGGAAGCTCCGGAAGAGACATGCCTACGGTTGAAGAACTACTTCAATTAGCTTTGTTGCGTTGAAGCGTCAGCTAGTCCGTGCGCTCTGAACAGATTAAGGACTCTCTGTCTAGTAATCGCAAAGAAGAGGATTGAACCCAGAATCCCGATAGCTACCAAGCTTCCCAGAAAGATACCTAGGATTCCTACGCTCAGTGGCATGGCTAGAAGGTAGCTTAGGTATGGACCAACTATGAACGTGATAACCAGCACTTCAATTGCCACCCCAACCAGTGCCCAACGCTTGCTGCGGCGTCGGAATATCTGCCAAGCTGCAAATGTCGCGACAAAGTTAGCAATCGATCCTCCAATGATGTCGACTGGACCAAGCCCTCCGAAGAAGTTTGCAACGAAAGCACCGAGAGACAGCCCCAATACCGCTGGCCAACCAAACAACATAGCCAATGGCAGGAGCGCATCTGCCAGCCTAACCTGGAATATTTGGAAACTGATTGGAGCCAGAAAAACTACTCCAACAGCATAGATAGCCGCGAATACAGCGGTCAAAGTCACACGCAATGAACTCTTACTATTCACTACTAATCCTCCCGACTCCGGGGTTTCTTCCGGCGCAACGGGTGGGAGGCCCCACTCACGCGCCTCGAATCGAACAACCACGGTTCGCAATTAAGTCTTGCTAATTCAGATAACGCCAAGTTGCCATCAGGCAAACTGATTCTTTTCGAGTTGCCAAAGCTCGTCGGAGGGCTTGTGGTTAGTCGTCAACGAACCAACCGTTTCGTCATAGGCTTACTCTCTCTTTCGAGAGTACATGCATCCCTTCATGTGACCGCGCCTCTGTAAGCAGTGAGGACAGCGTTGGAAGGGTTGCAGAATCAAAACTCAGACTCAGTCATTCGAGAGCTGCTAATCCTGTGTGCTCAAGGATTCGGGAAGAGTTCACGCGGGCCTGTTTCGCTTGTAACCTACGAAGGCCGCGAAGCCTATAGTTCATTAGAACATTGGCGTTGACTACTCGTTCAATTTCTGCGCCAACAATGAATCTGTCTCCGTTCTTGCGCGTAGGGGTTAGGAGAGTGACTAAACGTCGACGGGCCAATTCAGCAATCTCATTGGCCGTGACTAACTGATCGTCAACATACTCAATCCAAGGTCTTCCCAAAGAAACCACCTTTCTCCTAAATCATTCACTTGCGCAACGTGAAATTTAGACGAGGGTAAGTAACTAATGTGACTGAAAAATGAATTAAACAGCCTACTAAACAATGTTAGACTCAATGGTTCACCGTTGAAAACGTTGAACGACTAGCGGTAGTCGTAATTCGCCTAAACGAAAGCACCTCCGATCAAGAGTTCGCTGACGATTTGCATCAACGATTGGACTCAGCTTCATTCTCAATAGAACGAATAACGATCCTCGACCAAAATCAACCCATCCCAATCCTGATCCCACGTGGAGAAAACGAAACAACGCCCAGTCAGCAGAGCATGCATTACCTAAAGTAAGAAACATATTAAAGAAGTCCGACGAACTCTGACGGATCCTTAGACCCGGCCAAATCGAAGGAGACTTGACGCAAGCCCAGTTTACCCATAATGTGTCGGAAGAGCCGTGAACGAAAATCCTTTACGTGCACTTCTAGCATCATGTCCGTCGAGTAGTATGCTTTGAAATCGAGAATATTCTCAACCCACACTATACGCGTGTCTGAGATAATCAACGCACCATTAACCTTCGTCTACAAGTGGTGTACCGACTTCCGTGAGGATGACTACAAAATTACAGGGTCGAAGAACAGGCGCAAGATTCTGGAGAAGAGTAAGAGAAGGACGATTTATGTTACGACGTATTTCCCAAAACCAAACAAACCGAAAACGGGAGTGAATATCGTTACCTTGCACCCACCAAGGTCGTGGCACCTGGAGTTTGTTGGAGAGGAGGATCTTGAAGAAGGCGAGTATCGACTGACTCGCCTAACCTCAGGGAAAACTAGACTGGACATGCGGTTCAAGGAGCAATTCAAGGTTCGCAAGGTGCCGTCGGCCGCGGAAGACAAGAAGCATACGGAGGAGATGTGGGACAAGTATGTTGCCGCGCTTGAGAAAGACTATGCTCGTGAAAAGAAGCGCAGTTGAGAAGTCTGGTTCCGTGTTGAGAAAAAGATAATCGGTAGAGCGGTTTTTGGCCGCTCTTTTTGGTGTTTAAGCTACGTCGTTCCTTCTTTGCAGCTTCTTAGTTACGGTTTTGCTGGCTTCGGTTAATCGTTCGCGGTTTTTGGGGTTGCCTAAAACGCTGGCCACAGCCGCGCCGATTACGAAGGAAGCAATTGCCACTGCGAAGCTTCTTCTTGATTCTCCACTCATTCGATTTTGCCCTCCTATTAATTTCTGAAGCGCGCTATTCCACTGAGGTATATTAACGTTCCAAGTCTGAAACATTAATATACCATCAAAAGTGTATGGACCCTTCATGGCAGTCGATGAAGTTGGACATGGGGAAATCACGCACCCCACCATGTCACTTACCCAGCCAAACCCAAGTGGCATGATCATCATCCGTGCTCCGCACCTCGTGCCCAACACGCGGCTGCCTCCCCACAACGAGGTGAAGATCTCTTGGTGAAATGTCTCAAGTGTGGCGGCGAAGTATCAGGCCCAGCTAAGGAGTGGGATATGCATCCAAAGGACGGTCGAGGCCCCGCCTTGCATATCAAACACTTCTCATGCCCTCAATGCGGCAAGAAATTCAGGCTGGCCACAAAACTGGCCGGCGCATAAGTCCGCCATCCGAGGACCCTAACTAAGGGTCCTACCCTTTTTCCTCCATCCGTCTCTTTTGCGACTCATCCAACTTGCTTCTAACATGAACAAATCAAGACTGAACACACTATCGGCCCGTGGAGCACATGCTAACCATTCAGCATCGCAGAACTCGACAGTATCATATACACGCCTGAGATGAGTCAACCGGATTTTGTAGAGTCGCTCGGGTTAGATGGGTGGTACTTGTAGTCGTCGTTTAGGTTCCCGAAGCTTCGTCCACTTCATGAAAGCTTCAGATGGTGGCGCCTTCTCATACAGGGATTCCCTTGTGAATTCCAACTCTGTTGATGGTTGCTTCAGGTATTCCGCCGCGGTCACAACCTCATGCCTGGTCGCTTCGGCGCTTTCGTATATCGGTTTGGCCGCTTCCCTCCAATTCTCTGAACGCAGCAAGTGATGCTCAAGAACCATGAGCGGAATCTTGCGAGCGATTTTCGCTGCGTTCCCAATTCCCATCTGAATCGTCTCAATCGGTACTTTGAACCCCTGCAAGTACAATGGCGGACCGCCCAGCACTAGAACGTCAGGTTTCTCCTTGAGAATCAGCTGCGTAGTCTGTTTCGATATGGGGCCCTGAACGTCGGAGGCGTGAAGAAATTTCCTCTCTCCAGACTCCACACATGTCATCAACAGCCAGCCGAGTCCAGATTCCACTTCACCATGGGGAACAGGTTGTGAAAACCTAACCTTTGTCGAACCAAACTCGAAAACCTTCCCATCAGCGACCTCACACTTTTCTCCAACCTTTTTCGCGAAACGCTGAAACATCCAACCCCTCCGCCTTTGACTGAAGTTGATGAAGTTTCGACTATCCTTTACCAACACCGTTTTGTCCCCATATACAGCTTCAGCCTCATCTGGACTGCAACCGATCCAAACGGTCTCGGTATAATTCGGTGTGTGATGATCATTATGATAGTGTGATACGATCACAACATCAGCCTTGGTGGCATACTCACGGATCCTAGCCCTACACTCATTTCGAGCCTTGTACTCGAGCGGGTGGGGAAGCTTGCGAAAACGGGGCCCCAAAGCGACGCCCGCATCAATGAGAACTCGAATGTCGGAGGTTTCGACGAACGTGCACATCGAACGTACCCCTAAACTCTCAAATCCGATGGGCACGATCCGAATCGTTGGCAGTCTGGCCACGCTCAGGAAGGCACTGGGCAATGCGGAAGATAAGGTTGGAAGGAATTGTAAGGATAGCCAAATTAGTTTGCGGAGCGTATTGAGTCAGGCGGGCGATGACGAGTCTGGCCCAATTGATATCAATTTGAGAAAGATCTTGAGTGCGCGAGCCCGCACGTAGTCACTTCCAAATGGTGGCTATGTCCTGATCTTGTATGCGTGAACATTGATGACGGGTTTGGGGAATTTCAGATTCATGTCTTCTAGCGTCTTCACTAAAATGTGGGAGATGACCAGGTTCCGGAACCACTTGTGGTCTGATGGGACAATATACCATGGCGCCCACTTAGTATTGCATTTGCTGAGCATATCCTCATAGGCCGCCTCGTATGATTTCCAATACCTTCTCTCATGAAAGTCTGCAGCTGAAAGTTTCCATTGCTTCTGAGGGGTGTTGACGCGGTCTTCAAAACGTTTCAATTGTTCCTTGCGGCTTATGTGGAGGTAGAATTTCAAAACTTTAGCGTCGTTCTCAAACAAAAACTTCTCGAAATTGTTGATTTCATCGTATCGTTTTGACCATTCCCTTTTTGGAATCAGCTTGTGAACTCGGACGGTAAGTACGTCCTCATAATGTGAGCGGTTGAAGATACCAATTTCGCCGCGTGCTGGGGTAGCTTTGTGAATTCTCCAGAGAAAGTCATGTCCGAGCTCCTCAGTAGTCGGAACCTTGAATGATGTAACTCGGCATCCTTGTGGGTCCACGCCGGACATTACGTGACGTATTGTCCCATCTTTTCCGGAACTGTCCATTCCTTGAAGCACGATCAGAAGCGCGAACTTCTTCGACGCATAGAGGACATACTGAAGTTCGTCAAGCTTCTTCAACAGCTTTTGAAGCATGCCATGAGAGTCATCGTCATTCTCGAACCCCAAAGTTTCGTTTGGGTCATAGTCCTTCAGCCTCACCTTTTTTCCGGGACGAACGAGAAACTGATTACGCAAACCCACAACGGATCACCTAAGAAGTAATGGGGCCCACCTTCTTATGTTAATGGGAGTTGAGTTACGGACGTTGATCGAGGCTGAGATTGGTTTGGAGAGATCGTAGCTGGTTAGTCGACTCTTTGCGATTCTCTTTGAGGAGAGGAGAAATAGATCGAGAAATGTGAAGAGCGAAGCCTCTGCCGATGGGTCAACTGAAGACTAGTGGGAGAGTTCGTGTCCGCACTGTCCGCAGAATTGCGCAAACTGTGGATTCACGGCACTACAGTATGAACATGTAGTCGTGTTTAGGGAACCCCCACAGGAGAAGCAAAACTTATTCAAGATCGGATTGGGCGACCCACACTTGTTACAGAACACGGAGTCGGGATTTCTGTCTGACAACTTCATACGCACCTAGATAGTTACGCGTATCAATGCTTATAGAATCTCCCTTCCCTTGTCGATGGTCGTTCAATGAATGCCAGGGCTAAAAAATGCGTGCATATTCGGATGAAAATGGTCGGTGCATTTTGGAAAGCGAAACCGATGGGGTCGGTTCTGTCGATGGTGAACTCATCGTCCACGTATTCGTGCTTGTCGAAGACGTTGACGTTGTCACGGTCGTAGTCTGAGATCTTACTGAACTACTTGATGCTGAGCTTTCTGAAACACTGAACGTTGTGATCATCGTTGGAGGAGTGGCCGGTGCAGGTGCTTGGATCTCGCCTCCGGTCAGGATTTGAATTGCGGTTTGGTGTTCAAACGTGGCTAAGTTGACCGCTGCAAGAACGGAGTATTGTTGGCCAGGGTTTGCATCCTCGTAGACTTGCTTTAGGATTTGGATTTGAAGTGCTGTCGCGGAAGCGATTCGCTGGTAGGCTGCAGTCTTCGTGGCAGCGTCGTTGATTGAATGCGCACTTGCGTCCGCTGCACTCATCTTTGATTGGTAGTCAGAAACTAGTTCTGAAGTGAACTGGTTCTCACCTTGGAGATTTGCCTGTTGGAGCTCCACGACCCTAGCGCTCGCCTGGTCCACAAGCAGGTTAACCCTACCACCCGGTGGGAGGGTAAGCACCAATTGCAAGGGTTCCCATATGTTCACTTTCAGGCCGTAAAGAGGACTGCCCGGATAGATAGTTACGGACGGCATTTGGTATTCCGCATTATTCGTCAATGAGTTTTGGGCTAGAGCGATTGGGTTCACGGAGAGGATTGAGAGGGTGAGAATGAGTAGAACTAGCGTTCCGAACCTTGCTTGGCTCTGCACATCACTCACATCAATTTGAAAGATTGTATGACGACGGTTCCGAAAAGGCTAGGTGGAATTTGTCCCGTCTGACTCCACGCGTTTAAAGTGCAATGTGCATTGCAACGAACAGGGATGGATGGTTCTTGCAAAGCCCTAATGGAATAGTCAAAATCAAACCGAGCATAGTACCTTTCGTTTGGAAGGGCGTATTGCTGATCTTGCTTGGTTTAGTCATGTACGTCGGGGCGCTCGTCATCTCTCTTCCGTTCTCATTGCCAATGCTTTCGGTTCAAGTAGGAGCTTTGGTTTTGGCCGTGGTGGGAATCTTGGCTGCTCTGGTAGGATTGGTGAAACGCAACACGTTCACCTATATGATCACTGACCAAGCTGTGATTGTTCAAAGGCAATTGCTACGTCGAAGTGTTCGACGCATTCCGTTCGCGTCGATAAGTGATATGGAAGTTGCGCAGAGTTTTGTTGGTCGGATTTTGGGATATGGGAACATAGCGCCCGTGACTAAGAGTGGTTACGGGTTGGTGCGTGGTATGGATCGGTCCGAGAACATGGTCGCGGAGATGACCAATGTTCCGAGACCGGATCGCGTGGCGGACTTGATCCTGTCTAGAGTATCAGCTGCGCCAAAATTAGCAGTGACACAATAGTAGGCTAGGAGATTAGGAAAGAATCGAGCGCATTCCATTCGTTCTGATCTAATTCGTTGGAGGCATAGGAGTACATGAAGACGGTCACGCCCTGAAGTGATCTTGAGGTTAGTGTTGATATCTCATGAAGTGCGTCGGTTAGTGATTCAAAGGTTCTTCCACTCGGAACCCCTACCAAAACCATGGCTCCAGTTCCTTGAACACTATCAAGCGCGTAATCGGCAACCGCTCCGACCCATCCTCCATATGTGACTGATGAGGCGCACAGCCAATAGAAGAAATTGGAGTCGTAAGCCATTGGAATAATCGCATCTACGTACTGTGCGATAGCAGCGTAATCCGCCCATCGAACCCAAGGATTAGCGGCCTCGCAAATGCTTCCAGTTCTAGGCGGGAGGTCTACTGAGAGATAAGGCGTGAAGCCGTTGATGACAACGTTAATTCGCTGTCTGACCTCGGAAACCAACTGTGTATACTCTGGACCTTGGCATTGGAGGAGATCGCATTTGACTCCTTCAATGTCGAGTTGGATTCCGTCAAATCCGAATGTGATTAGGTACGCTGCGGAGACGGCTATTGCATGCCGAACCTGTGGTTGCCTCAGATCAAGCGCATAACCCGCCCTAAGAGTTCCCGGGAAATCAGGTCCCCATCCGTCCATTACTGCGATGACCTTGACTCCATATGCATGGAGTTGGCCAATTACGGGGCCGGCCAAGTCCTTGCCCACATCCGTGTCGATTGTTCCATTCTCTCTAATGCTTGCGAAGAACGTGAAGAGAAAGCTGACATGGTGATTGGTAATGTCTGACTCCAGTTGCACCAGATTGCTTGAGCCCGCTTGATCCCTGAAATAGCCGTCTCCTATCCAAAGGGCGACCTTCCGCTGGGTCATAGAGGTGGCCGATACATGTGGCCATAGAGCGACCGCAGAAAATACGATAAGCGCCATGGCCAACGTTCTACGCAATTCAGCTCTGGCAGTTAGCTAAAACGACGTGAACTACCTTGTTTTCCTCTGGCAACCGTGTGTGTCCTCTTGACTAATCTTAAAGTACGGCTGTCTTCCCTGCTCGCATCAGTTTTATATGGAAGCTTGGTGCACGGACGTGCTCTCGTCATCCGCGCGTGGACACATAATTTGAAAGTTCTAGTTCAACAGACGCTTGTTTCGGTCGCACAATAAAGCGTTCTAACATAGCCTGTCCCGGCCCATCTAGTTCCATCACTAAAGGAATTCTGAATCGTCGATCATGCCAAAATGGAACAGGTCATGCTGATCCGCTAGCGGTAAAAGTGGCTGAGTGTGTTGGAGAATTTGTATCAGAAAACGCTACTAGTGATTGATTGGTCGGACTAAGTATGGACGATTGTGATACGACTCGGTCACACGTTTAGCACGTGTCTTGAGCTTACCCTACGTATTTGCAATTGTCACCCTATTATGGCATTAACCAGAACACGTTACCGTCGGGATCCTTGAACATTGCATAGCTACCCCACTCTTCTTTCGTAGGTTTTACAGTGAACTCGACGCCCTTCGAAATCATCTCCTTATACGCTTGGTCTAGATCGTCCACTTTGAATGCGATGCCAGTGTTTCCCTGTTCCAAGGGTTCAGTTTCACAGAGGTGCAGGACAACGGTCGAATCCTTCGGTGCCACTGTTACCCAGTGACCTTCACGGTCTCTGACTTCAAGACCCAATTTTTCAGAATACCACTCAGCTGATTTCTTGGCGTCTGAAACAACTACGGCTACGTCAGTAATCGATTTTAGCATCCGAATAACCCGAAAAGAAAGCTAATCCAAGTGATTACTTAAAGCATGATGGCACTTCTAGGGAGCGACTCACGATGTCCCAATTTGTGACGGGAAAGATACCGACCGACGTGCTGGTTCGCAATGTTTTCCGTTACACGGGTAGGGTTGATCGCTCGGTCATTCTCGGATCATCGGTTGGAGAGGATGCGGCGCTCGTCTCTTTGGGAAGACATGTACTCGTTATGACGACTGACCCTGTCACCGGAGCCACTTCAGACCTTGGTTGGCTTTCGGTTCATGTTAATGCGAATGATATCGCATGCAGAGGGGCAACGCCTAGATGGTTTCTCTGCGACTTACTTCTCCCCGAGAAGTCGGGAGTCAGGTTGCTTGATTCGATCATGCAGCAGGTCGATCAGGCTGCGAAAGAAATTGGTGTGGCTATCGTAGGTGGTCATACTGAGGTGACGCCCGGGCTAGTTAGGCCTATTGTTGTTGGCTACATGCTGGGACTAGCCGGGAAGGATGAGTACGTAACTTCTAGTGGGGCAAGGCCCGGCGACGATGTCATCATGACCAAGTATGTTGGAATTGAGGGGACCGGTATTCTCGCGGCAGACTTTACCCTCAAACTGCGAAGCAAGATCAATCCCAAGGCACTCAGGACGGCAAAGAGCATGCGCCATTGGATCAGCATAGTGGAGGATGCCCGTTTGGCGGTTCAGTCTGGCGGAGTTAGGGCAATGCACGATCCAACGGAAGGAGGATTATTGCAGGGCGTCTGGGAGTTGGCTGAAGCATCGAACGTTGGGTTCAGAATTCAAGAATCGGAGATTTCAATTCTACCTGAAACCGCACAGATATGCTCAGTTTTCAATTTAGACCCGTTGAGGTTAATGAGCTCCGGCTGTCTCCTCATCGTAGCTCAGAAACAGAGTAGCAGAAAAATCCTCCGTCGTCTCAGAGCCCATGATATTCCTGGCAATGTGATCGGAAAGATCACGTCTCTTAAGAGCGGGAGAAAGCTTGTGCGAACCGATGGCCGAGTGCGGGAGATTGGACCATCGGAGCGAGACGAACTCTACCGGGTTATCGAGTCCCACCGTGCCCGATAACGGTCACATTTAGAAGTTTTGATGGAACCGTCAATCAGTTTCACCTGACTCTCGACCTTTTATCGCATAGAACAACAAAAGCACATAAGATTGGGGTGCTTAAACTGTGTCGAGAGTAGGGGCTCTCGTTCAATTGTCTTCGGACATCGTTAAAGAAACGTTGGAGAGGCCATCAGTCTTCAAAGATGAAACACCCCTCTCACTAGAATTCATACCCAGAAAGCTGCCCCACCGCGACGACCAGATGCGTTTCCTAACGCAACTCTTTCGATTCTCCATCGAAAGCCCCTTCTCCACCAGCCAACGCGTCCTCATCACCGGCGATGTTGGCACAGGTAAGACGGTATTAGCTCAAAGGTTCGGCTCAGACCTCATAAGGGCCGCGGCAAGTCGCAAAGTCAACTTGCACTACGTTCACGTGAACTGTCGCGAAGCAAAAGGCAGTCTCTTCATGATCATCAAACGGGTCCTAACACAGTTTGAACCTGAGTTTCCTAAACGCGGCTTCGCCCCTGAAGAGCTCCTACACACACTAATGGATATGCTCGACGACAAGAAGATGCACCTCATACTCGCCCTAGACGAAGTTGAGCACTTAATCAGAACCGAGGAATCGACTCCCATCTACAACCTAACTCGCATCCAAGAAGAACGCGTCGGCAAACCAATTCGCCTCTCACTCATCTTCATCCTCCGCGAAATAGAATATCTCCAGAAACTCGATAAGAGTACCGTTGACACCCTTCAACGCAATATCGTTAAACTCGAAAAATACAACCCCGAACAACTGATCGACATACTCAAAGACCGCGTTAGTTTAGCTTTCAAAGAGAACACAGTAACTGATGACGCACTTGATCTTGTAGCCGACATTGGAGGACAAACCGGTGACGCTCGCTACTCGATCGAGCTTCTCTGGCGCGCAGGGAAATACGCGGACTCTGAGACAGCTAAACGAGTTCTAACTGACCACGTTAGGAAAGCAGCGGGAAGCGTCTACCCATCGCTACGCGGGGAATACATCGCAGCCTTATCCCCACACGAGAAATACATCCTACTCGCATTGGCCAGAGTACTTGAAGAGTCGGAGGAGGCCTACGCTAGCATAGGCGCTGTTGAACGCGAGTATGAAGCCGTCTGCGAAGAGTACGGCGACAAACCTAGAAAACATACGCAAGTCTGGAAGTATGCACGCGGCTTAGGCGCCATAGGAGTGATCACAGCTTCAAAGTCAGGTGAGGGCATACGAGGCAAAACGACCCTTCTTGGACTTTCAAACATCCCCGCCTCCACCATGCGCGAACAATTAGAAGCATCACTAACAACTGGACGGAAGAAACGGCCCCGAAAGTAACCTAACCACCTCTCAACCAACACAACAAATAACTGTCCATCAACATCTTTCCCGGCAGGAGTGGGGTCTGAATGCGGCGCTTCTCGATGGTGGACATTTCTCCAAAGGAGATTATTGTCAGAGAGGCTAGGGCTGTAGGCGAGATTAAGCTCAAACCGAAGACGATAACTCGTCTGAAGAAAGGAAAGCTAGAGAAAGGTGATGCGATTGCGGCAGCCGAGATAGCAGCCATACAGGCTGCGAAGAACACATCCCAACTGCTACCCTTCTGCCACACCATTCCAATAACCACAGTCCGTACCACATACACGATACAGCGCAACTCGCTGAGAGTGGAGTCTTACGTCAAGGGTCAAGCCAAAACGGGAGTTGAGATGGAAGCGCTCACAGCCGCCTCAACCTACCTACTGACCATCTGGGACATGACCAAACAGTATGAGAAAGACGCTAGAGGACAGTATCCTTCAACAAAAATCGTAAACCTCCAAGTCATTGAGAAGGTTAAGAGACCCAAATGAGCAGCGTCACAAAGCTCCACAAGGAGTCAGCGCCGAAATCAGTCGGCGTTTACATCATCACATGCAGCACATCCAAATTCAAGCAAATACAAGCCAACGAGACCCCATCCGACGAATCAGGCGATATTATCGAAGAACTCGCAAGAGACAGTGGAAATGTTGTGGTCGGGCGAACTTTGATCTCAGATTCTGTACCTATGATTCGAAAGACGACACGGAAAGCACTCGCGGAGTCTCGAGTCGACGTCGTAATCATAACTGGAGGGACAGGATTCTCAACCACCGACGCGACCTACGAAGCCATCGAACCGACACTCGACAGGGAAATTCCCGGATTCGGAGAATTGTTTAGGAAGATTAGTTTCGACGAGATTGGATCTGCCGCGATGTTGAGTCGAGCCTTTGCCGGGATCGTAGGACAGAGAGCAATATTTTGTCTACCAGGGTCACCGAACGCTGTTCGAACTGCCATGCAAAGGCTGATTCTCCCAGAACTGGGCCATCTGGTGGGCTTGGCCCGAGGCCACTAAGCCTTCTTTCTACTCGCCACGCGCTTAGACTTAGCTTGTTTTACTGGTTTGGCGGGCGGGCTATTCTTTGCCACATATTCTTCGTAACTCTTTGGATCCGCCATTGTATGATCGCAGAGACAGAATTTGAGGGAGGGAATTGTGTGCGTGGAGCAGTTCTCAACGAATTCGCATGCATCGCATGATATGCTTGCTCCGTCAACATAACATTCTTGGATTGAATTTTCATCAACGTTCGTCGGAGTTTCACCGGGACGTGCAAACTTGACCGGTTTTCCGACTATAGCGTTTAACCTGTCCTCAACTGCGTCTAGGTTATCGAGCTTGCGTACGGTGAATTGACCGCCAGCTCGGTCGTAAGCGATTCCCGCTCTCATTAGTTGAATGAACTTGTCCTTGCCCATGAACGGCAACTTGAACCCTCGAGGATCCAACAGTTGTTGCGGTCCTTTCGCTGCGGGCTGGGTCTTTGATTCAGAGACGAGAAACTCGATGTCCCGTTCTTCAAGCTCAAGCCCCGCGGCATAGTTCCTCCCAACGTCTTCGCTTATTCTGAAGAGCGCGATTAGTGAAGGCACGATCTCAAGCAGCGACTTGCGCTTCGACGTGTGGCAGACTCTGGCTACCCGACTTGATAGGTGGTCGAGTGCCCACAAACGATACTGATATCGGTCCGCAGTCTTCTGTGAAACTCTTGGAGCAATTTGTAACGCATGATCAACATCACTATCTGGCTCTCTTGATCCGACCGAGGCAAGCTCGTTTAGTGCAACTGGTAGCAGGCTCCACTCGGGAACTTTACTGCGTTGTGGACGGTTAAACGGAGGTGGCATCACACCTCGCGACCTGCTAGCGCCAACGCGCCCGTAACCCATGTCCGCCCGAGAAAGAGAATCGTAAGCCTCCGCCAACTTATCGGGCTCCGTGTAGATGTATGGAAGAAGATCATGTAGGAGCAGGAGAAGATCGTCCCGGTAGAGCGGTATATCCGTCTCATTCAGCGCTCGTCTCGAGGCGCTGAAACCCTTGTTCGCGAAGAGCGCTCTTATGGTCTCGCTCTCACTGAGCTCTCTGGTTCGCGTCGAACGTAAGGTCACTATGCCGCTCGTGGCAACCGCCTGGACGTCATTTAGAGCCGATCTGATGTCGCCGTAGCTCTCTTGCGCGAGTCGCTTGATGACCTTCGCGTCTAATGACTGGTTTTCGTTTGAGATGACATGAGTGATCAGAGCGACTAGGAGACGCGGTCTGATCTCGTATAGGGGCAGCACAATGCATGCCTTCTTGAGATCGTCGAAACGTTCGTCGTCGACATTGTTGGCGGTCAGGACTATGGGCACGGGAGCCTGTTTGATCGCGGATAAGATCGCGGCCAAGCCACCACGATCCTCGCGACCGAAGACACCGTCGACCTCGTCAAGGAGAATTAGGTTTCCTCGAGTGCCCAGGGAGAACGTATCCAATGTCAACGATGTGCTAGCCGGGACTAGTGCCGTTCGAATTGCTTTCTCGGTCCGTACATCGCTCGCGTTCATCTCGACAACTCGAAAGTTGTAATCATTTGCGGCCGCTCTGGCAAGCGTAGTCTTGCCCACCCCGGGTGGTCCGACTAGTAAGCAGGCTTTAGTTGGCTTCTTTTTCAGCGTCCACTGCTTTAGCCACGCCTTGAACGCCTCTACAGCAGTCTCGTTGCCGAGCAGCATGGACGCAGTTTTAGGTCGGTATTTTTCCGTCCATGCGACGTTTGGCTGTGTGATCACTTCATTTTCTTCCAATAACACTGAGTTGGGCCAACATGGAGCTGAGTTGAATGTCCTCATTCGCCCCTTGAGTTAACCTGAAGTCATATTCACCTAGCGTGCGCACAACTTCTACCTGCTTATCAGTCCCGATCTCGGGCAGGCGAGTTATCTCTCGGTTGGCGCCACGAATTATCTCCCTGCCACTTACTCCATGCCTTCCCATTAGTTCATACATCACATCCCTAGCCTTCACGAAGTCTCCCTTCAGAGCCGAACTCAGCATGTCACGAATGAGACCGCTCTGGGCTTCGGGCAGAAACTTCGCTAACGCCGAGGCGTCTAACTTCTCGCCCTTCGCGCCGCTTGCGACCACTTGGAGATAATTCACGGCTTGACGCAGGTCTCCTTCGGAGAGTTCGAGGATACGTTTGATCACTTTCGAATCCGCCTCGACTTTTTCAGCCGAACAAATCCGATTTAGGTAGGTGATCGCGTCCTTCTCCTCTAATTGTCTAAATCTGAAAACCGAACATCGGCTCTGAATTGGGTCGATTATGCCGCTTTGATAGTTGCAGATGAGGATGAAGCGGCAGGTTCGTGAGGCGGTTTCCATTATTCGTCTGAGTGCCGTCTGAGCATCCTTGGTCATTTCATCTGATTCGTCTAGGATAACAAGGCCGAACTGAACGCCGGAGGGTGCCATTTGTATGATTTGTGAAAAACCTTTGATTCGCTCACGCACCACTCCAATTCCGCGTTCATCTGATGCGTTCAATTCCAAGACGAGTTTCCTAAAGTCTTCACCCATCAGTTGGCGTGCAATGCACAATGCAACCGTGCTCTTTCCAGTTCCGGGGGGGCCAGCGAAGAGCAGGTGGGGCATGGTAGCGGGCGTCTTCAGCAGTGCCTTCAGCCCGTTCACGGTATCTGTCTGATTAACAACATCGTCCAGTATTCTGGGTCGATACTTCTCGATCCACATTAAGCCGACTTCGCTCAACCCTCTCGCACTCAGTTCTCTTGGATTTCCAGTGCGACGCAGAAGTACTTGCGTGATTCAAAAGCATTGGCCCTTTGTAATGACAAAGTTTTCCTTGAGCGGTCCATGCAGTTTTACTTTCATTCATCACTGCTGGCCGGTTCGACCTCCATCGGAAATTTAGACTAAATCAGTTGAAGAATTCGTCAAGCAATCAATATAACCGAGAGCTGGAGGCCGAAGAGGAAAGGTGTTCGTTTCTTGGCGGAGACGCTTATGTCGGTAGAGGATGTAGATTTCGACTTTGAGAATTCCCAAACACGCGTTGTCTTGACGCGTGAGGTTCCCGAGACTTCAACGAAAATGTCGAAGTTCTCCTCCGTCAGGATTGGTCAGGAAATAGACGTACCATATTGGACTGCGAAAGAACTGGTCCAGCTTGGTTATGCGAGATTTCGAGAGGAGGATGTTCTCAATTACAATTCCATTTCTAAGATTCATTGGCGTGAAACGATCCCCGCATCGAGGCAACTGCCAGCGCTGCAGGCAAATTTTTACTGCTTACTCAGACGTCACCTAGCCGGACTGAGAGAGCTCAGCAGAAACGATCAAGTTAAACTTCGAGAACTCGAAAAGACAGAGACATTGGTACGTGACGTTGTAAACTGCCGGATTAGGAAAATCGTCTCATTGGCCGCCTCGCCAACTCCAACCGAAGAACTGCTACAAAGCTTGACGTATGAAGAACGAATTCTCTACGGGATTCTGAACAAGACTATCGCTGAGTGGAAGTCCAAACTCCTCGGGCAGGGCCTGAAAGCTTGACGGTCTCCCAAAATCCTGAGGAGAGGTTTCAAGACTTTCTCCGGTCTTACATCGTGGAGGATGAGTACAAGTACCGGAAACGCCTGGGACATGTTGCGCTCTCTGCTGCACGCTCGATAGTTATCGACTTCGAAGATTTGATCGCCTACGATCCCGAACTTGCACGGTTCATCCTCGACAAACCTGACGAATACATGGAATATCTGGATCGTAGCGCCTGGGCTCAACTGAAGATAGAGGACCCGGAATACGCCGAAGCAATCAAGAAACTCAGAGTCCGCTTCAGAAAACTTCCTGAGAAACACTCCCTCCGCATGATCGGATCCGAAAACATAGGTAGAATGATCAGCATTGACGGAATAATCGTCAGAGCAACAAGCGTCAAACCATTACTAATCAAAGCCGCCTTCCAATGCCGCAAATGCAACGCCATGACTTACGTGGAACAAGCAGGAGTACTGATGCGAGGCCCCGGAGTCTGTGCGCACTGCCGCAGCAAAGTGTTCGAATTTCTTGAGAAGCAGTCAAACTTCATGAACTCTCAAGCCATCACAATCCAAGAACGCCCAGAGGACCTACCTCCGGGCCAGCTACCAAGGGCCATGGACATCAAACTCTCCGAAGACATGGTCGACATCGCTCGTCCGGGAGACCGAGTCTCGATAATCGGTGTTGCGAGAGCACAGCAGGAATTTGTCGGCCGCAAGGCTCGATTGCGAACCTTTGATCTACTTCTCGAAGCAAATTACATTGACATCGTTGGAAAGGAAATAGAAGTCGTAGAAATTACACCCGAAGATGAGCGACTGATCCGAGAACTCGCCAAGGACCCCTTCATACATAACAAACTAAGAGGGTCTCTTGCTCCTTCAATCTATGGCTACGGTGACATCAAAGAAGCTGTCCTCTACCTCCTATTTGGAGGAGTCCCCAAGAAACTCCCAGACGGAGTCACCATCAGAAGCGAAGTCAACGTCCTCCTCGTCGGAGACCCAGGCGTCGCAAAAAGCCAACTCCTCCAATACGTCTCCCGCATTGCCCCACGCGGCCTCTACACAAGCGGCCGCGGAACGACAGCCGCAGGCCTTACCGCCGCGGTCGTCCGCGAAAAGAACGGAGGCATGATCCTAGAGGCGGGAGCCCTCGTACTCGCCGACAAGGGGATCGCATGCATAGACGAAATGGATAAGATGCGTCCAGAAGATCGCGTCGCGATACACGAAGCGCTTGAACAACACACAGTTAGCGTAGCCAAGGGCGGAATTGTAGCAACCCTCAACGCGAGGGCTGCTGTGTTGGCTGCAGCCAATCCTTCTCTTGGAAGATATGACCCGTACAGGAACCTGACGGATAACATCAATCTGCCTGTCACGTTGTTGTCACGCTTCGATCTTCTATTCATCATGAAGGACATCCCCGAAGCCGACGCGGATAGTAGGATGTCAGATCACATACTGACGCTCCACCGACTCAAATCCACACCCGAAGAGCCACCGCTCTCCCCGGAGCTTCTCCGCAAGTACATCGCTTACGCAAAAAGAATCGAACCGGTATTGACTGAGGAGGCAGTGAACGCAATCAGGCAATACTACCTGAAGATGCGTTCACTTTCTGCGTCAACAGAGTCGCCCGTCGTCATAACGCCCAGACAACTGGAAGGCCTCGTGAGACTGGCTGAGTCGAGGGCGAGAAGCTTCCTACGCGACCGAGTCGAAGCAGAAGACGCGCAAGCAATCATTCGATTAATGACTCTGTCCTTGCAAGATGTAGGCATCGACACGACTACTGGAAAGATAGACATCGACGTCATAATGACTGGCAAGCCAAAGAGCATTCGAGACAAGATGCAGGAAGTGCTAAGCACGTTCGCTGAACTCGAGAAGCAACTAGGCATAGTCGACGATTCAACCCTTTACCAAGCTTTGGCACGCAAGCCAGATATTTCCGACGATGACGCAAGAAGACTGGTTGACCAGCTCGTGAAAGAAGGAATCCTTTATTCCCCCAAACCGGGCCACTTGAAGAGAACAGCAGCCTAGTCGAAGGCATCTCAGTTGCTAGTGGACGAACTTCCCATACCAGACTCTGTAAAATCAGTGATCGCCAAGTCAGGGTACGAGGCACTATACCCACCCCAGGAAGAGGCAATCAAAGCCGGCGTACTTCACGGGAAGAACCTCGTCCTCGCGAGCCCCACCGCGTCTGGAAAGACGCTCGTCGCCGAATTAGCCATCCTAAAGTCAATAATTGAGAAGGGTGGCAAGGCTCTCTACTTAACCCCACTCCGAGCGTTGGCCAGCGAGAAGTATGAAGACTTTCAAAAATACGCGGAAATAGAAAAATCACCTGGCCGTAAGATTCGCGTCGCGGTCACCAGTGGGGATTATGATCGTGCAGACATCTACCTGGAGAATTACGACATTATAATCTCAACGAACGAGAAAGCCGACTCCCTGCTTAGACATAGATCACCATGGATCGCGGACATATCGGTGGTCGTTGCTGACGAAGTGCACCTCATCACAGAAGCAGATCGAGGCCCGACTCTAGAGGTTGTACTGACGAGACTCCGCAAAACAAATCCCCACATCCAGATCCTGGCCCTAAGCGCCACGATAAAGAACGCAGCGGAGATCGCCGAATGGCTAAACGCCATCCCGGTCACAACCGAATGGCGCCCAGTTCCCCTGCGCGAGGGCGTCTACTTCCACGACGAGATTCAATTCAAAGACGGAGCATCACGCATTATCCCACGCTCTGACACGAACCCTGTCTTCGACACTGCTCTCGACGTGGTTAGACAAGGCGGTCAGGTGTTGATCTTCGCAGAAACCAGACGCCTCGCAGTGGAGATGGGCAAGAAAGCATCCGCCCTACTCAGACGAAGTCTACCAAAACAAGATAGACGGGGCCTGGAAAGTATCGCCCAACGAGTCCTCTCGACTGGAGAGAGAACACGGCTTGGGGACACGTTAGCTGAACAAATCCTGAACGGAGTCGCATTTCACCACGCAGGCCTCCCAAGCCCACACAGAAGAATCATAGAAGACTCATTCAAGACAGGAAGGCTAAAGATTCTGTCCGCCACCCCGACCCTCGCAGCAGGAGTAAATTTACCCGCACGAACCGTGATAATTAGTAGCTATGAGAGATACGAACCAGGTTACGGACGTTATCCGATCTCCGTGCTTGAATACAAACAGTTTTGTGGTCGAGCCGGTCGGCCAAAATACGATAAGTTCGGGGAAGCCATTCTTATCGCACGCACGGAAGACGAACAGGACTATCTCCTCAAGAATTACGCTTTAGCCGAACCGGAAAGAATCTGGTCGAAGCTGGGAGCCGAAAAGGTCCTCAGACCTCACGTCTTAGCTACCATAGCTACACGTTTCGCGACTACTGAAGAAGGTTTAGTGAACTTCTTCGCAAATACCTTCTACGCTTTCCAGTACGACCCTAAGATGATTAGGAGCAAGCTTGGAGATATCCTCTCATTCCTCCACCGAGAACAGATGGTGGAATTCAATGGCGAGGAATTAAGAGCGACCAAGTTTGGACGCCGCGTTTCCGAGCTCTACATAGACCCTGTCTCGGCTGTAATCCTCCGCGACGGACTATACACCAGAGCAAAAAACGTGACCGAGGTTAGTTTCCTTCACCTGATCTCAAGAACTCCTGACATATCCCCCAAATTGTATCCTCGACGCGGGGAGGATGAGATGCTGGATCTCTTCGCAAAGGAGCATGAGAATGAGTACATGTGCGAGACCCCTGAATATTACGGGGATGCGAACGGAGTAACGTACGAGGAGTTCCTGGCGGAAATCAAATGCGCGAGAGTAATGTACGAATGGATCAACGAAACTACGGAGGATGCAATCTTAGAGACGCATCGGGTCGAACCCGGAGACATAATGAGGATGGTCGACACGTCACAGTGGCTGCTTCACGCAACTTATCAATTGGCAGAACTCTTCGGACACAAAGACCTACTTCGCCCGACTTACGAACTCCAGGTGCGCTGCTCGAAAGGAGTCAAGGCGGAACTCGTTCCCTTGGTAGAACTAGACGGAGTGGGACGCGTTAGAGCTCGGTCCCTATTCAACGCAGGTTACCGTACACTTGAAGATTTGAAGCATTGCTCAGTGACCGACCTTATGAGCGTACCACTCATTGGACCTTCGCTGGCCAAGAGGATAAAGGAACAGGTTGGGGGATTGATTAAGGCAGAGGAGTGGGAGTCTTTGAAGTCGAAAACGGCGGAAAGTACGGAACAGAGTCTCCTCACGGATTATCGAAAGGGAGAGGGAAGTTAGGAAGGCAGTCCTCGAGCCCGCCGCTCCGAAATCGTCTTCTGAATAGCCAAGTCCACAAGTTCCCTCGACATGCCCAAGTAGCCTTTCGGATCCAGTGCAGAATGGATCTCATCGGCTGTTAGGTACTTCTTCACGACTGAGTTGCCGACAAGAACGTCCTCAAACTTCCTTCCTGTGTCTTCGCTCTCAAAAGCCATCTGCTGAAGAAGTCGGTGTGCTTCTTGACGCGGTAGTCCCTTGCGTACTAACGCTCCCATGATAGATTCAGACATCATTGGGTCCTTGTATTTGGTCAAGTTCTCAAGCATGCGGGTTTCATTAACGTGAATGTCTCGCATGATTCGGATCATTGAGTTGAGCATGTGGTCAGTGACGATGAATGATTCGGGAATGATGAAACGTTCCGATGCGGATTGGGACAGGTCTCGTTCATGCCAAGTCACTATACCCTCTAGAGCGGGCTGAACGAAACTCCTTTCCATCTTCGCCAAGCTTGAAATGTTCTCGCTCCGCCAAGGGTTTCTTTTCTGTGGCATAGCGGAACTGCCCACCTGCTTACCTCTTACGAATGGCTCTGAGAGTTCGTAGATTTCAGGCCTCTGGAGGTTCCGAATTTCGGTGGCGAACTTGTCAAGTGAACTCGCGAGCATCGCGAAATCGCAAATCAACTCTGCATATCTGTCCCGTTGCACAATTTGATTCGTAATGTCTGCGGATCGTAATTCCAGTCGTCTCATCACGAGCTCCTGGATTTGCAGAGCGTTCTTTCCCAAGCCGGCCATCGTCCCTATCGCTCCGCTCATTTTGCCTACCAAAACCCGGTGCCTACACTGGTTCAGACGCTCAACATGCCTGCCCACTTCCCGCAACCAGACAGCAAACTTCAGCCCTAGCGTCATGGGTAACGCGTGTTGACCATGGGTTCGCCCGATCATCATAGCGTCGCGATGCTTCTTCGAAATATCCAGCAGAACTGCTTCAAGCGTGTCCAATTTCGCTTGAACAATTTTCAGCCCATCCTTCATCTGCAAAGCCAGGCCAGTATCTAATACGTCCGCAGACGTCGCACCAAAATGGGCGAACGCTCCCCCTTTTCCAGAAACCTCCGATAATGCCTCAACAACCGCCATCACCTCATGTTCCGTGTTTTTCTCTATCTCGTGAATTCGTTCAAGTTTTACATACTTGATTGAGGCGTGGCGTTCAATATCCTCCGCAGCTTCTTTAGGAATATCTCCAACCTCAGCTCTGGCCCAGGCCAAAGCGGCTTCCACGTCAAGCATCTTCTGAAACCTCGTCTCTTCCTCAAACACCGCGCGTATCTCTGGACTTCCATAACGACCCGTGTCGATGGGGAGAATTGGCAAACCTGAAACCGCAAGAGAAGAGATCGTGGTTTAATATAAAACGAACAACCCAAACTCGCATTGATCAAGGTTGGGTGCAATCGCCTGCATAGCAACAAAAGGAAACGATAGCGCAGACGGCCTTCTGGATTTGATGCTGGACTCAATGAGACATCGAGGCGATGTTCGTGAAGTAACAAGTGCCAAACTCGGCAGTTACAGACTAGCGATTGGTTGCGCCTCGAAAGGAAGCGACACTCCTCATCTCAGCAAATCTGATGTGTCTGCGGTTGCGATTGATGGATCATTCTTCGAACACCCAAACGATCGAGCTTCCGACTTCCTTTTTCGGAGCGTTACGAACTCTCCCTCAACGAGCTTGGCCTTGAAACACACACTCTTGGAAATTGGAGGATTTTCATGTATCGTAGCTGCGAAAGAAAGGATCTACGCATTCAGAGACGTTAACGGGCTAAAGCCACTCTACTACAGCCACACCAAGCGGTTGACGGCGTTTGCATCGGAGAGGAAAGCGCTTTGGAGAATTGATGCCGGAGAAGTTCAACGAGTGCCCCCAGGTCATATCCTCACCTTGGCCGACTCCGGAATTAGGGAGATGAAGACCGTTGAATTCAAGCGACCCGTTGAGAGAAAAACCACGCTGAGCCATGCGTCAGCTCAACTGCGCAAACTACTCACGCATTCGATTAGGAGAATCACGAACGGCGTGGATAAGGTTGCAGTAGCATTCTCTGGCGGCCTTGACAGTGCTCTAACCGGCTCCTTAGCCAAGAAGAGGGGAACGAACGTTGAGGCGGTAAGCGTTGGGCTCGTGGGTTCATCTGAACTGTCGACTGTTGAGAGATTCGCAAAGCTCCTCGATTTGCCAATAACCGTGGAAACGTTTCAATCAGATTCGCTGGAGAAAGACGTTCGCCGGATTTTGTGGTTGATTGAAGAACCTAATCTCATGAAGGTGAGCGTGGCCGTCCCGCTTCATTGGGCCGCTAGAGTTGCCGCGCGTCGCGGATGTAGAGTAATGCTTTGCGGTCAAGGAAGCGACGAGCTCTATGGAGGTTATGCAAAATATGCGAGAACATTGGGCACCAAAGGTCGA
>Ga0335081_10001255_pt1 | contig 40424 bp, 41 predicted proteins | sample Lox_Sample_35_FD_206713 | JGI IMG/M metagenome (GOLD analysis project Ga0335081, IMG submission 206713) | Soil microbial communities from Loxahatchee National Wildlife Refuge, Florida, United States - Lox_Sample_3.5 | ecosystem: Environmental > Terrestrial > Soil > Wetlands | place: USA... | reverse complement strand
TTTTCCTGCCCATCACCGCCTACTTCAGGGAGAAGGATATGCCTGCTGTAACGCAGTATCTGGTCTTCAGTAAAGTCCATCGCAACCAATATCTATAACCACGACTCCCGACGCAGCCGGGACAGAGGAATAACCGCGGTCAAGAAAGCCTTTCATCTCTTTATACGCGCTCGTCAGTGGTTGTAACATTCTTATTTTTTCTTCTCCTTGTCCTTGCGAACAAAGATGTGCCACTCTTTTTCCCCTGTCTGGTCTATCTTCAAAACCTTCTGTCCCTCGTTCTCCATGCTCCGGGGTACATTCTCCGACGCGGGCCTGTGGTCGGTCACAATTTCGAGCACTTCGCCGAGTTTCATTTTTTCAATGGTCAGCTTTGATCGGACAAAGGTGTAGGGACAAACCTGTCCCTTGATATCAATCATTTTGTCTGCTTTAATTTCTTCGTTCATAAGGCCGCTACCCCTGTTTTCCCTCTTCCACTCTGATGACTACTGCTGTTCCGGCTACACAATCCAGGGTCTTGATCTCGTCGAGCGCCCTGCGGACGTCCCGTTCCACGGCATCATGGGTCATCATTACGATCGGGACGGCCTCGTCCACCTGCCGCCCCTTCTGTATCATCGATGAGATGCTGATATTGTTCTTGCCGAGCACCCCGGTGATGCGCGACAACACACCTGGCTTATCGAGCACCGAGAACCGGAGATAATAGCATGAAGTAATGTCGTCCATCTTTCTGATGGCGAGCGGCTTCCGCTCCCGGAACGCCGTCACAGGCGCCCGGTCGGTGCAGCCAGCGAGAATGTCCCTCCCGATTTCGATGATATCGCTCACGACGGCGCTGCCCGTAGGCATGTCTCCCGCTCCCCGGCCGTAAAACATGGTCGATCCGACCGCGTCGCCCACGACTGCAAGCGCGTTAAATACTCCGTCGACAGTGGCAATGGGATAGTTTTCCGGAAGCATCGTTGGATGCACTCGCGCTTCAATCTCGCCATCGACCATCTTGGTGATGGCCAGAAGCTTGATCTTATAGCCCAGGTCCCGCGCGAAATCGATATCGAGAGGTGCGATCTTTGAAATGCCTTCCGTGTAGATGTCATCAAATTTAACTGGTGAACCGAAGGCAATCATAGTAAGGACAGCCAATTTGTGCGCCGAGTCGATGCCTTCGATATCGAAGGTGGGGTCTGCCTCGGCGTAGCCTTTGGCCTGTGCCTCCTTCAACACCTCGTCGAACTTCCTGCCAGCGTTCGTCATGAGTGTCAGGATGTAATTACAGGTGCCGTTTACGATTCCGTAAATGGACTTTATATTGTTTGCAGCAAGTCCGCTCCTGACGGCGGCCAGGATTGGGATGCCTCCGGCCACTGATGCTTCATATCCCAGCGTCACGCCTGCCTCTTCCGCGGCAGTGTAAATGTCCTCTCCGTGAACAGCGAGAAGCGCCTTGTTCGCGGTCACGACGTGTTTTTTATTCCTAATCGCTTCGAGAATGAACTCCCTGGCGGGCTTATATCCACCGATGAGCTCCACAACGACGTCAATGTCCGGATCGGTGAAAATATCTTGTGCGCGGGTCGTAAGCCTCACTCCCTCGAGTTTGATGCCGCGGTCACGCTTGATGTCGAGATCTGATATCGCTTTCAGCGAGACGGAAGCGCCGAGTCTTCTCCGGATGATATCCGCATTTTCGATGAGGATTCGGGCCGTGCCGGTACCCACGGTACCGAAACCGATAATGCCGACGTTGATTGATTTCTTCGATGTCATTCTTACCCCATTTAACAAGGGGCCGCGTGTCAAGGCCTAGGATTATGAAAACAAAAATACCTCTCCGTAGCCCATGCCCTCTGTCCCATGCCCTTTTTATCATCTGCGCCGTAAGGCCCCGTCACTTCAGGTCGGGGAGGATTTCAGGCACTCAACGCCTGCTTGATCCCTTTTGCCGCCTGGCGCAGGCGGTGCTCATTTTCAATAAGCGCGAACCGCACATGACCGTCTCCGTACTCGCCGAAGCCAATGCCGGGTGAAACAGCGACTTTGGCTTCTTTAATCAGATATTTCGAAAATTCAATAGACCCCATTTTTCTGAACTGCTCGGGAATCTCGGCCCAGACGAACATGGTAGCCTTGGGTTTCTCGATTTTCCAATTCGCTTTGCCCAGCCCGTCTATGAGGACATCCCGTCGGGACTGGTACATATCCGATATTTCCTTCACGCACTCCTGGGGCCCGTTGAGAGCAATGATCGATGCAATTTGGATGGGTTGGAACACGCCGTAATCCAGATAACTTTTGATCTTGATAAGGGCGCCGACGACCTCGCTGTTGCCGCAGCAGAATCCCACGCGCCAACCAGCCATGTTGTAACTCTTGGTGAGGCTGAAGAATTCTACACCGACCTCCTTCGCACCCTTTGCCTGAAGAAAACTCGGTGCCCGGTATCCATCGAAATTCAAGTCTGCATAGGCCAGATCATTGACCACGATAATGCCGTTTTCCCTTGCAAAATCTGCGATCTTCTGAAAAAACGGCATATCCGCAACCGCCGTAGTGGGGTTGTTCGGAAAATTGATGATCAGCATTTTGGGCCGCGGCCAAGTAGTCTTGTAGGCTTCCTGCATGTCGAACAGAAAGTCGCTGTCCTTCCCGAGCGGAATGGAGCGCACCTCGCCACCGGCGATAATCACGGCATAGGGATGAATGGGATAGGCCGGCGTCGTGGTCAGCACCACATCGCCTGGCTCAACCGTTGCAAGCGCCAGGTGGGACAATCCTTCCTTGGATCCGATAGTTACTACCGTTTCGGTTTCAGGGTCAAGCTCAACAGCAAATCGGCGTTTGTACCAGTCACAAACCGCCGTACGTAATTTTGTGATGCCCTTGGACGCGGAATAGCGGTGGTTCTTAGGATTCTGTGCCGCCTCAATCAGTTTGTCAACGATGTGCTGAGGTGTCCCCTGATCGGGATTGCCCATGCCGAGATCGATGATGTCCTCACCACGCCAGCGGGCTTCGATTTTCATTTTGTTAACAATCGCGAAAACATAAGGCGGCAGTCTCTTGATCCTGCCGAACTGCTCGGGCATCTCTAACCCTTTCCTTTTCAAAGGATTTCTTCTTCTAACCGTGCAATTTAAAAGTGGATTTGATAATAAAACAGTATACACCCTTTGTCAATAAAAAATACTGGCAGCAACATGAAATCTTTGATGGAGAAGACTGAAACCTGCCAGAAAACTGATGTTTTTCCCAGTGTGATTAGAACATGGAGAACAGCAATGCCGAATATCACCGTTCCGGTCCACTGCGCTCATTGGACAGGGAGATTCATCAGGATCGGGTTCCCTCTGCGCCCTGAAACGGGGTGGATGATCCAAAAAAAAACCGAGAAAGGGCTTGATTTCCCAGACTGTCTGTGATAATGTTCTAATTTCCAAAACGAGTAAGGTCGATTCCCCTTCGTCGGAAGAGGTTGCGCCGCGAAAGCGGGATTACTCCTTGCTCCTCGCGATTAAGCGGGGGGCTATAACCCATAAGGAGGGAACATTCATGCCGATTTACGAGTCAATTTTCATCATCAACGCCAATCTCACAGACGAAGAGACCGCCGGAATCATCAAGAAAATGCAGGAAGTCGTTTCTAAGCAGGGCGGCGAAATGCTCAAGTTCGAGGATTGGGGCAAGAAAAAACTGGCCTATGAGATCAAAAAACAGAAGCGCGGCCATTACGCCTTTTTCCAATTCAAAGCTGCTCCGGCGGCCGTGAGCGAGTTGGAGCGTACATATAAAATGACCGATCCCATCATCAAGTTCTTAACCGTCAGGCTGGAGAAAGAACTGCGAACTAGGCCGGCTCCGAAGCCGAAGAAAAAGGACGCCGACAAGGCGGCAGAGGCCGGTCAGGCGCCAGCGTAACACTGACCGAAAGGGACAACCTCCCGAAAGAATGCTTCCGGCACGGTGCCGGGGACACAATCGGGAACATGAGGTCGCACCATGACGAGCTTTAATAAAGTAATCCTGCTGGGTAATCTCACCCGCGATCCTGAAGTCCGCTACACCCCGAACGGCATCGCGGTTGCGAGTTTTGCCATCGCCGTCAACCGCAAATACAAACAGGGTGACGAGACCAAAGAAGAAGTGAGCTATATAGATATCGTCGTCTTCGGAAAACAGGCCGAATCCTGCGGTCAGTACATCAATAAGGGGGACTCCGTCCTGATCGATGGCAGGCTCCAGCAACGGCGCTGGGAAACCGAGGAGGGACAGAAACGGACAAAGATCGAGGTCGTTGCACAGTCCGTCAACTTTATGCCTAAACGCTCATCAGTCGGCGGTCAGGGACACGGCCACGCCGAACCCGCACCCGAGACGCCGGTGGATGAGGGGGAAATACCGTTCTGACGGTCGTCACGGGCAGCCAACTATACCAAAGAGGAGTAAACTATTATGGCAGAGTTTAAAGCAAGACCGTCAGGTCCTTCGAGATCATCTGACAGAGGACCTGATTCACGAAGTAGAGGCGACAGAGACGATCGCGGACCTCGCGCAGGCGGCGATAAACGGAGGCGGTTCCAGGTTCGCAAGAAAGTTTGCCGCTTCTGCGTGGATAAAACACCCTTTATCGATTATAAGGATGTAAAAACACTGCGGTTCTTCATTACCGAGCGCGGCAAGATACTGCCGAGACGTATCTCGGGCAACTGTGCCCGGCATCAGCGGGAAGTCACCGTAGCGGTGCAGCGGTGTAGAAACATCGCGCTCATCCCCTTTGCCGGCGAGAAATAGACCGGCCCGGGCAGAGCGTCACTCCCGTATAATCTGGCACACGAGGGGGAAACTCATCGGTCACTGCAAGCGACCCGGGTTTCCCCTTCCCTTTTTTGGAGCTGATCATGGACTTCCGAGCAATATTTCTTGCAACTGTACAGACTGTAGGGCTCTATGCAGCGGGATTCGTCATTCCCTTTGTCGGACAGGTCCTTGTCCTTTTCACACCCGTGCCGGTCATCATCACCTGGGTCAGGAACAGCAGACAGGAAGGCCTTGCCGTCCTTTGCGCGGCAGCTGTGTTGGCTTCTCTTCTAGGGGGTTGGCAGACGGCGGCGATTTATTTTTTCGGATTCGGCCTTATGGCCCTCGGAACGGCCGAAGGCATGCGTAGAAATTTGAAAGCAGAACAGATCGCCCTCATTGGCGGTCTCCTGCCCGTAGCCGTGATCGGGACCGTCCTTTCCTTCTATTTCATCAAGATAGGCACAAACCCCGTGACGACGGTGGAAACCTACCTTCATTCAAGCATTGCCGAAGCAGCAAAATTGTATACCACCATGGGACTCACAGAAATGACCTCTCTGGTTACAGCGGTTCCTGACAAATTCATCCATTATCTGGTTAGGCTTATTCCGGGAATTGCCATCGCTACATCAGTAGTCCAGGCAGCATGCTGTTACGGCATGGCTCGATCCGCAATTGCCCGAAAACAAATGCCGATGACCGTTGTCCAGCCGTCATTTGCATTGTGGTTTGCGCCCGACGCCTGGGTGTGGGGCCTCATAGCTGCCCTGGCGCTCGTTGTCCTTCCTCACGAGATGTCCCGCCTGGTCGGCTGGAACCTCTCGATCATTTTCGCCGTCGTTTACCTTGCACAGGGAACCGCCATCGTGGACTTTTATCTGAGAAAAGGTCGGATCAGGCCGTTTGTCCGGGGCCTCATCATTGCCATCATTTTGGTCCTTCCCGCGATCGTTTTTGTCATTGCTCTCGGTATCGTGGACATATGGGCGGATGTGCGCAACGTGCGGGGGCCGGTCCTGAAAATATGAGGATTCACAATTTAACGCCAAGACTTGGTGTAGGGCGTTCTTGTATGAAAAAAGATGCATCAGAACTTCCCGGAGATCTTTTTTCCCTCTCCTTTCCCCCCTTTTTCTGTTATAATGCCACCGAGGTCCTCTGATGCGACTACCCAAGGAAATGATCAAACATATTGCCGACGCGATCGCAGCGAACTTGGAGAGCAAGGGCTTGGCTGAGTATGAATCACCGAAAAGCTCCATTGTTTCGAAGATCGCAGACGTAATCACCGCGGACATGGTTGCGGAAGACAATCTCAACAGGGACGTGGAGAAACTGCTCGCGGCGCATGAAGCCGAAATCGCGCAGGGTCAGATGGACTATCGCAAGGTATTCGAGATGACCAAGCAAAAACTCGCGAAAGACCGCGGGATTGTACTCTAAATCTCCAGACTTTGAACGCCGGTGCTTTTGTATAGGCCATGGCTAACCGGCGAAAAAATGGAATGAATCTATAACCATGCGTTTAAGCGAGGACAGAATTTCCCACCTGTCGCACCTGATCCTGGATAAACTGGTCCAGGACCGCAATGTCGACGTGCTCCAGGCCGAGGAACGGATGCTCCGCGAAATCAAGCGGACCATCACTGCGGAACTTCAATTCGAAGACGAAGCGGATGCGGCCGCGCGGCGAACGATTCAGTCCCTGTCGCGAAGGGTCCCCGAAGGCAGCCGGGAGTGGGACGTCCTCTACAGGAAATACTTCGAAGAAGAGACGAACAGGAGAAGGAAAATTTGAGAAAAATCCTTATCCCGGGCCTGATACTATACGGTATCGCCGCCAGCTTGGGATTATTTCTCCGGTCAGGTCTTACGAGCCATTTACTGATCCCTTGGATTATCGGCTATTGTTCCCTCGTACTCACCCTGTCCTACGCAGTCCTCTTTGCCAAACAGCAATCCAACGAACTGTTCTTTTTCATCCTCGCCGTCATCGGTCTCAACTTTCTTATTCAGATAACTGGCGGCGACCACTCGCCATTGTTCGCGTTTTACTTTATCGTGACATCAGCCGCCGCATTCCGGCACCGCACCCAGGCTTACATCATCGGCATTTTCATCCTGGCAGTTGAAGCCCTCAACCTGTTTATAGCAGGTAGTGCGAGCCGGACAGCGTGGTACATATTCGCAGGCTTCGCAGGATCCCTCTCCGGCGTCGCCGTCATCACGTCTTCCGTTATACACCGCATTCGTATCCAGGCCAAGGAAGCGAAAGACAACTATGCAAAGCTCATTGACGATGCCGAGGCTGTCGATCCCCTCGCCGGCGGCTCAAACGTCGAGGCTCTTACGGAGAGGCGACAGAAGGCAACTTACGTCAGCGTTGCGCGTGAGCGAGAAGGCGCATTCGGAGATCTCATCGATGTGATTTCCGGAATCATCCCGGCTCATACATACGCCCTCTTTCTCGATGACCGCGATGAGGGCGTATTCACGCTCCGGGGGATACGAAGCCGCAGCCGGTCGATTTCGTCCACATCAATGGAGTTTTCCAGGGGAAACGGACTCATCGGCATCTGCGCGGCTCAGAATCAGCCTCAGTATCAGCCCTTCCTGGTCATACCCCCAAGAAGCCTCGGGTACTATACTCAGGATGTCCCAGTAAAGTCGTTCCTGGCCATGCCGATCGTCCAAGGCGAACGCGTTGCAGGGGTTCTTGCCGTAGACAGTCTGGAACACGACGCCTTTCCCGTGGAGACCCAGAAAACGCTCGGCCGCTTCATTCCCATATTCAGTCAAATTATCGAAAAGATCCGTATATCCCTCGAGATGGATATACGCGCAAAAAACTTAGCCGCACTCCACGAAATGAGCTCCGTCCTGAACAGCAGCCTTGAGATTTCCGAGGTGCTCGACAAGCTTTCGATCCAGATCAGATCGGCAGTTCCCTACGATTTCTGCATATTCCTTCTGTACGATGAAAAAACCGACTCGGCGACGATCGCGGCGCTTAAGGGATACGACAGCCGGATGAGCGGCGTCAGTTTTCCAATTTCGCAGAGCGCAATCCTTACCCACATGATGAACCAGTGGAGAGACCGAAGAACAAGCACTGTCCATCATTACCCCGATCTGGGGGACCGAGGCAGAGAAATCGGGCTCTTTCCCCAGAAGGAGCTGCAGCAGCCGCTGAAATCGCTCTTCGGCAGGCCGCTCGTCGCACGGGACAAATTCATCGGTGCGGCGTTTCTCGGATCAATCCGTTCCCATATATTCACCGAGTACCATCGGAACTTCATGGACACGCTCCTTAACCAGGTGTCTATGGTCGTCGACAACAGCATGCTGCACCGGCGCATCCTCGAAATGGCACGCACCGACGGCCTGACCGGTCTCCTGAACCACCGGACTTTCATGGAAAAATTGGCCGAGGAATACAGGCGGCTCGACCGGGAGTCCCGCCCTTTTTCCATCCTCCTGATGGATATTGATAAATTTAAGGGCGTCAACGACAAGTATGGCCACCCCGTCGGCGATGTGGCGATAAAGTCTGTTGCAAAAGTCTTGAAAGAAGCAGGCCGCGGCTCAGACTTCGTGGCACGCTACGGCGGTGAAGAATTCGCTATCGGTATGGTGGAGACCGACAGCCGCGGGGCATTTAAGACAGGAGAACGAATCCGGAAGATCCTGGAAAAGACGATGGTGACCCGGGTGACCGACGGGGAACTCCGGATAACTGTAAGCATCGGCGTCAGTTCATTCCCTGAAGACACAAAAATCGTCGCTGACCTCATGACCATGGCCGACAATGCCTTGTACCAAGCAAAGAGGTCTGGCAGAAACCGTGTATGCCTATACCGTGAAATCGTCAAAGGGGAAACATCGGAAGTACAAAAAAAATGATATTTTTGAGAAAGTCCGGCGATGGAGTCATGGTGATATTCAACCTTTTTCCCGTTCATGTGTCATAAAGGTTAGCTGACTTTTTATGGATGAAGATCTCGATCTGATCGCGAGGGTAAAAGCAGGCGAACGGGAGGCATTTGATGAGCTGGTAGTAAAGTATCAAAAACCGCTCTATTCCCTCCTCTATCGCATGGTGAGCAACCATGAAGATGCCTCAGATATTTTGCAAAAGACCTTTGTCAAGGCCTTTACCGGTTTGGGTTCCTTTGAGCGGCGGTCAAGTTTCAAGACCTGGCTTTATCAGATTGCAATCAACCTTGCGAAAAACGTGTATCGAGACCGGGCTCGGGCGGTGCATGTGCCTATCGATGACGTTGTCATCAAGAAAAACCCCCGCACCCTTGAAACACTTATTCATAACGAGAGCAGGCTGCTTCTGCGGAAAAGTCTCACAGAGCTTCCGGAGAAGCAGAGGATGACGCTCATCCTGCGAGTACAGGAAGGGAAAAAATTCGAGGAAATCGCATCAATCATGAAATGCTCCCTCGGAACTGCAAAAGCAAATTATCATCATGCGGTGCAGAAGCTGAAGGTCATCATGGGTGAGAAGGAGTAGAAGGAACGGACGGAAGATGGGGGGGGGGAAAGGGGTCGCAGGCAAGCTATATAGCCGGTCGCCGCTTCGATCTAGACCCGCAAAAAGGATGCTTCTTCCTTAGATTGAAGAAATGCGTGAGAGGTGAGCCTCTATGTTGTGCAAAGATAAAAACATAAAAGAGTTCCTTCCCGCCTATCGGGAACAGGCCCTTGACCAACAGGAGCTTCTTCGGATAAAACGGCATCTTGACTCCTGCGCGGACTGCCGCGGGGAGCTTGCCCTTCTTCGTGCGATGTCAGAAGACGACGTCCCTAATCCAGGAGAGGCATTCTGGGCCACGATTCCAGGCCGCGTCTTCCGCGCTGTTCAGGAAGAGAAGACGGGAATGCGGTCCTTCAATCCTGCCCGTCTCTGGAACTTGCTCACAACCTATCGTCTGAGTGCTACCGCTGCAACCATGGGCATTTTGCTGATCCTCGCATGGTTCACCGTCCGGCAGCCAGGGAAAGAGCAGGTCACTGCCCTCTCGGATCGATATGAACTTTCTGATGAAATCATGGCCACCGACAACCCACTGGATGGAGAACTCGATCCTTACGAGTTGGAAAACGCTGCAGCCTGGGCCAACGTCCAATTGGCATCTTTTTCTGACGAACTAGTACGTTCACCTGTCGACGGTATTTATGATGCTGGCATAAACGAAGAGCTTTCCGACTTAGATGCGAAGGAAATAGACCATCTTGCAAACGAGATCAAACAATGGAAAGAGGAGGGCTAATGATGATAAAATTGAGAATCAAGGCGCTCTTGACCGCGGTGGCCTTGGTGCTTGGCGCAGCAACAGCTTCGTATGCACAACAAGCCCCTCCTGGCAGCCTTTCCGACGACGGCACGGGATATGGCACCCCGGACGGACGGGGTGGGAGACTTTCCGAGGAAAAACGCGAGGCAGTTAGAAAGAAAATCGAGGCGGTCCGGATCTGGAAACTGACTGAAGTACTGAATCTCGATACGGCAACAAGCGCAAAACTTGCAGCATATCTCGCTTCGATGGATCAGCAGCGTATGAAAATATTCCGCGAGCAGATGATGACTATGAGGGAATTACGACGCATACTGAAAACCCCGAAGCCCGATGAACAGAGTCTGAGTGTTTCCCTCGACAAGCTGGAGAAAAGCCGTCATACCATGCAGGTGCTGAGAGACCAGGAATTGAGTGGACTGAAGGACATTCTCACAACCGAGCAGCTGGCACGGTACGTGCTCTTCCAGCAGGAATTTCAGCGTGAGATACGAGAAATGATCGACAGTGCCCACAGAAAGGGTGACGCTGGACGCGGCCAGATGGGCAATGGTTCCGAAGGACCTCCAGTGAACAGATGATCTGACCATTTATGAATTGTTTTTTCCCTCAACTCCCCAAAAGCCCGAGCCGCAGCAATGACTCGGGCTTTTGTGCGGGTGATGTCTAAACGAGCCTATGTCAGTAACTTGTTGAGCAAGTTGATAGTTGTTTCTCCTGCTTTGCAGCCAGACCACGACGCTGCTCTCAATAGAGAGGCAAGCTACGTACAGAGCTTTCTGGCTCGATGCTCTCCGGTTCGGCGGCCCTATTAGACTTTGTCCTATCAAATTATTGACAAACAACCTGTCAGACCCGTATAATCCCCTACCGTTTTCATTCTCCTTGTTTCAAGAAAGGCGTCATTCGCATGCATCGCACAGTAAAAAAGTATGCAAAGTTCCTCGAAAAATCCAGCGAGAAATTCCATGAGGCCACGACAAAACACGGCGTCGGCTGCAAACGGGGTTGCAATGAATGCTGCTCCGTCGGCTTCTTCGACATCACGCTGCTCGACGCCATCCATCTCCGGACTGCGCTGAAAAAAGTGCCCACGGACATCCGGAAACGGGTAATCGCAAAAGCGAATGCGCAGCTTGACGTGCTGGAGAAGAAAAAAGCCTTTTCGAGGAAAGACCCCCTGCTCAAATCCCTTCCCGCCATCGATGCGATTTCGAGACGATCGGCAAAGATGGCCTGCCCGGCACTCGACGAAAACGGTGTATGCCTGATTTATGACCAGCGACCCCACATCTGCAGGATCTTCGGTCCTACGATCCGCGGGCCTCGCCGCGCTGTCCGGTTGGAAGGCTGCGGCTATTTCAAGAAGGATATTCCGGAGGAGGATTTCCCCATCTACGATCACTATGATGAGGAAAAGGAAATGCAGCGGGCCATGTTCAGGAAAGCCGGGCGGAAGCGTCTGCGTGCTGTGGATACAATCATTCCGGCGGCATTGACGCTGGATTTAAAGAAGTGGTTGTGAGAAAGGCTGTAGGCGGGAGGTCGGAGCCTGGAGGCAGAGTAATAAACTCCCCCGAGATGCTATTCTGCTGTTCCCTGTTTACCGTCTCTTGTCTCCCTAATGCTCCTCTCTTATGGAAATTTTAAGCAAAAAAGTGGTATGGCAAGGAAAGTTCATGAGCGCCGTGGAGATAACCTACCGCGATGCGCGAGGGATTGTCCGGACATGGGAGGCGCTTGAGCGCCTGGGCATCGGCGGCATTGTGGTTATGGTTGCGATAACACCCGCCAGAAACGTCATCCTGGAAAAACAGTTTCGTCCTCCCATCGGCCGTGACGTCATCGAACTGCCGGCTGGGCTAGTCGAGCCTGGCGAAGCAATGGAGGCGGCTGCCGCTCGCGAGCTGGTCGAAGAAACGGGATGGGTAGCGGGCAAGCTCTCGTTTCTCGCTGAAGGCCCCATATCCACTGGCGCCTCGACGGAGGCGCTTCGAGCCTACCTGTGCACCGAGCTCAAACACATCGGGAAGAACGGCGGAGACGACAACGAAATCATCGAGGTGATCGAGGTACCGATCGACCATGCCCAGGAATATCTCAGAGACTTCCAAGCAAAAGGCACGATGGTCGATCTAAAGGTTTTCGGGCTGATTGAACTGGCAAAAAAAGCACTGGGGCTTTAACACCGCCAGCAACATCCCCTCAACTCGACGACATTCTTACTTTTTAACTCCGCCTTCCGGAATTTCCGACACGAGAGTCTTGCCCGACTCATAGGCATCCCTCAGGGCTGTCGGGTGTCTGGTAATCGCCCCCTTTTCATCAATGTTGTCGAAGGCAAGTGTCGCATGCACCTGGACATTTACAGTCCTGAAAAACGCGCGGACACTCGCTTCGGAGCATTCAAAGCCGACGTTTTTGTCATTTCTTTTCATCCCCCCGACGAGCAGGAGCAATCCTTTTCTTCCGAAAGGACCGGGAGTCACCGGTTTCTTATGCACATACTTCTCGGCCCAAAAGCTCTGGCACCGATCGATCATGATCTTGGTCTGTGCAGTTACCCCAAAAAAGAATATCGGGGAAGCCACGATGATCCTGTCGGCGCCGCGGATTCTTTCGTGGATCTCCTGCATGTCATCCTTGATTATACAGCGGGCCGTATCGTCGCAGTGACCGCAGCTCAGACAGGGTTTGAGGTTCAGGGTGCTGAGTTGATACACCGTTGCAGATACTGCCCGCTCCTTCACCCCCCGGATTGTTTCCGCGAGCAGGATGTCAGTGTTCCCTCCTCGTCTCGGGCTGCCGTTAAACGCGATAACGTTCATGAATTCTCCTTATCATCCCGGAATTGTTTCAAAAGAAGTCATCCCGGGGAAATAATTCTTCAATTGGTTTTTGTAATCCTCCATGCTCACAAAGTGGATCGTACGTAGTCCTTGCCCCCGCGCCCTTGTGATGTGATTGATGTTATCATCGACAAAAAGCGTCTTTTGCGGTTCAACGTCCAGCAGCGCGCATACGTATCCGAACACAGAAGCGTCACGCTTGCTTTTTTGCATTCTGTAGGAATTGAAGACGCGGTCGAAGTGGCTGAACAGTGAAGTGGAGCTGTCGATCTCCTCAAGCCAGTTCGTCTGATCGCTCAGCATGGCCACGACAACACCCATACCCCGGAGAGAATCCATCAGTGCTAGCATGTCCGGCCGGAGAACAAACCGGCCCAGTATTTCGGCACGAAGATCCCGGTCAGTGCCTCCGATCCCGGTCCGTTTTCTTACAGCATTCCAAAAAACAGCTTCATCGGCTTTCCCCGTAAGATACCCTGTTTCGTATATCAGGGAGTCCACGGTTTTAAAAAACTCGTCGGGATCAAGCCCGTTTTTTTGTCCGAGCGTCCGCAGGCCTTCAAGGAAGCCTTCCTCAGCAAGGACTCCGCCGAAATCGATGAGAACAGTGGTGATCAGGTTACGCATTCCCTTTGCCCCCTTGAAACAACTTGCGGCGCAGGCCAGCCGCTCTCACTACGTAACTGTAAATGTTCATTTGACATCCTCCCCCGTCCGAAGGCAGGGGATTCCCGAATCAAACCCTGCAACTACTGAGGGCCATTACTGATTCTGTTCGCAGATGCGGCAGAGTTGTTTGCCACGTCCCCGGTTTATGGGCTGATGTTGCTGGCCTGGTTTTTCTCCAGGCAAACCGGTTAACCGCAGGCTGTGCCAAGCAGCCACTACTCCAGGAGACACTTATTTGCTCCGGGAGATACCTTTTTAAGATGTTGACTGCGCCGTTCACGTCGGCATTTATTTTGGCGCCACAGTGGTTGCAGACATAGAGGCCTCGATGCACACGGCTGGACTTGTTTATGGTGTTACATTGGCTACATGTCTGGCTTGTATAGCTTTCATTTAAATCTACAACGAGGATGCCTTTGAGACGTGCCTTGTACGTAAGCATCTTGACGATACGGTCGAACGGCCACTTATGCAGAGCCTGGTTCCCACTATCACCCCAGTCTTTGCCTGTTCTAATGTCCTTAAGGGTTCCCACGATGATCGTGGAAACACCGCGAGCCTCTGCATCGCGGACAAGAGATTTGGTAAAACTGTGGAGCAAATGGGTACGCTGACGAGACCGTTTCTGGTTCTGTGCAAACGATTTTCTGGACCTGCTTTTGGTGGTTTTAGACTTTTGCTTCTCAAAGTATCGTTCAAGTGCAGCTAATTCTCCACCCAGCCAGAGGGATGTTGACCCATCTGTGCAGGCTGTGGCAACCATGTTTACCATCCCGAGATCGACACCCATTGCTTCCCTGTTTCCTTTCAGTTCGGGGAGCAGCATTTTGTAAACAAGGTGAACATACCAAACACCCTTCAGATAGACCAGACGCCCTATCTGAATATTGTCGTTGGTAAAACGGTATCCGTAAGGCATCCTGACCTTTAAATAGAGAAATTGCTTGTCGTAGATGTCTTTTGGGATGCTGAGCCGGACCGTGGAAGTCCGTGGATCCCACTGAACGGCGGCTTGCTTGAATGTCACGGCTGACAGGGCAGTCTTTCTTCTATAGCCCGGCGGCTTGGCTCTCTTGTCACCTTTTTTACGGAGTGCGTACCAGGATTTGTATGATTGCCAAAGGTCTTCCAATACTGCCTGGGCACTTTGTGAATGCAGCCGACGGTACCAAAGGGGGTGTTCTTGCTTCATCACAATATCGAGATCATGATAAGTAGGGATTTTGCCCGTAGTTTTCCACGTTTCTTTGCTATACCATACGGCAGTGTTCCAGAGCTTAGTCGCAGAAAAACCGAGGAGCCCGAGCAAAATTGCGGTACTGTCGTCTGTTACCGACACCTTGCCGACGGCAGTAATTGTTTGTAACTCAGAATCTTTAACAGACCCAACCATCATTTATTAATGATAGCATATAGGTGAACAATTGTCTACTTATGTCTCGAGAACAGTACAAATTTGGTTGCTTTGCAACCAGTGCCTCGTTTCCCCGCCCTGAAGAGACGGGGTTTTACGGCACATGTTGATAAAATAGCACAATCAAGGTCCGACTGCAAAAAAAACTTGACTATATCCTTTGACGCTGTATAATTCCAGACCTTAAGCGCGGAATGCTCGCATTTGCGGTAAATAAAAACGGAGCCGGTTCTCTTCTGTATAGATCCCAGTAGCGCCCACGGTGTTGAGGATATCACGCTCGGAAAACTCGTGGCGCGATTCTAGGTTACGGAATGTGGCCTCTCCGCCTCGCCTGACGAATTAGATCGGGCCAAGGGAAGCTCCCATACCAGGTGTTCAGTCTCCTCGTGACGCACATGCGGAATGGGAGATTGCATAGACCGAAAAAATCGGCGTCGCAATCATCACGGGGGATGACACCGCTTATCCCCGCAACCTTTGACTATACCGGCGCCCATGACAAACCGCTTTTCGACATGCCGTGGAACTTCGGATGTCCCGTCAACCGAGGGACAAATTGATTGATCAAACGGGGAGCGACCGTCATCGAACATGACGGGAACATCCTGTACTAAAAAATCGACTTGCTTATGACGGAAAGCGTCCTTACTGGCGACGCTTTGAGCGGAACCCCTGATCAAGTTTTGATTTGAAAGAACTTGCAAAACGGCTTCCCGAGAAGTATCCTATATGGAACACATGCAATCATCATGAGAAGCGACGGATATCTGACGAATCCGGAAAAAAGAAAACATTTTTCCCTGAGAAATGGATAATTCAGATGCTTCGGTAATGGAGGAACTTTTCTTGGACGAACGGATGATGACCCTGTTCTCGTTTATCGCGAATCAGGTACAGGACAAACAGCAGCTCTTTGATGAAGAAGGAAAGATCATGCAGGCGCTTCTGAATAACGGCTGCATCCTGCAAGAGGCTGATGCTGCGCTTACCCTCATGCAGACGATGGTACAGAAGGAATCGGAAAATCTGTTCGAGGGTTCGCGCGCTCTTGTAAGCATGAGATCAATGAACCGGGAAGAACGCGACCGTTTCACGATTGACGCATTCGGATTTGTCACCAAGCTCACGAGCCTCGGAATCGTCTCCGAGGACCAACGGGAAGAATTGCTAGACCGTGCGATGACCGCCTATCCTGAACGGATCGGGTTGGAGCACATAAAAGCGCTTGTGGAATTTACGCTTTTTTCCAATTCCCAGGATCAGGACACAAATCCTCCCGCGTTCGGCCGTCGCATCAGGAAAACCTCCTGGAATTAACCAAGGCATTGTCAAAGAGAGCGGGGATTCGCGATATAGATCCTACCTTGACTCCCCCGCTGTGGCATTATAAGGTCTAAACCATGAAATCACTGGTCATTGTCGAATCACCTGCCAAAGCGAAAACCATTGCCAAATATCTCGGCAAAGACTATACGGTCAAAGCCTCGGTGGGACATATCATGGACCTTCCGAAGAGCAAACTCGGTGTGGACATCGAAAACAACTTCGAGCCCAAGTATATCCAGATCAAGGGCAAGGCGCCAATAGTAAAGGAACTGAAGGCCGCGGCAAAGAAGGCTGACCGCATCCTGATCGCAACTGACCCTGACCGCGAGGGCGAGGCCATTGCCTATCACGTTGCCGAAACCGTTTCAGGCAGCGCTAAAACGCAGGAGATCTACCGCGTTCTGTTCAATGAGATCACCAAAAAAGCCATTTTGTTAGCCATCAGTCATCCGGGAAAAATCGACAGCAACAAAGTCGATGCGCAACAGGCACGGCGCGTTCTCGACCGGCTCGTGGGATACCAGATCAGCCCCATCCTGTGGCAGAAAGTGCGCAGGGGTCTTTCAGCCGGCCGCGTTCAATCTGTTGCACTCCGTCTGATCTGCGAACGCGAAGATGAAATCAAGGCTTTTGTTCCCGAGGAATTTTGGTCGCTCACCGCTCTGCTCGAAGGTAAACTTCCTCCGCAGTTCGAAGCGAAGCTCATCAAAAAAGACGAAGAAAAACTCAAGGTCAAAAACAACGAGGAAGTGCAGCAAATCCTCGCCGGGCTTCAAAATAAGAATTATGTTGTTGCCAGGGTGGACAAGAAGGAACGCAGACGCAACCCGGTCCCGCCTTTTACCACGAGCAAGCTGCAGCAGGAGGGTGGCCGTAAACTGGGGTTCACTGCGAAGCGGACCATGGGCATTGCCCAGTCCCTGTATGAAGGTGTGGATGTGGGGAAGGAAGGCGCTGTTGGCCTCATCACCTACATGAGAACGGACTCCACCCGCGTTGGCCAAGAATCCCAGGATGAGGCGCGGGAATTCATTGCCGGAAAGTACGGCAAGGACTATCTCCCCGAGAAGCCGCCCGTGTACGCAAGCGCAAAGTCAGCGCAGGAAGCGCATGAGGCAATCCGTCCTACTTCAGTGTTTCGCGAACCCGATGCTATAAAGCAATATCTGGAGAACGACCAGTACAAGCTCTACAAACTCATCTGGAACCGCTTCGTGGCGAGCCAGATGAATCCTGCGATCATCGATCAGACATCGGTGGACATCAAGGCCGGCGACTATGCCTTCCGTGCTACAGGGTCAATCGTAAAATTCCCCGGCTTCATGGCCGTCTATATGGAAGAAAAAGCTGAGGATGCGACTCCTGATGAAGACAACGGTGAAGCCGTCCTGCCGCCTTTGACCGAAGGCGAGCAGCTCACACTCGTCAAGCTCGATCCAAAACAGCACTTCACCCAGCCGCCGCCACGTTTTTCCGAAGCCCTGCTCGTGAAAACCCTCGAGGAAAAAGGGATCGGCAGGCCGAGCACCTATGCTGCGATCATTTCGACCATCCAGGAGCGGGATTATGTTAACAAGGTAGAAAACAAGTTCCGTCCTACCGAGCTCGGCGTACTCGTTAACAACCTACTGGTAAGCCATTTCCCAGTCGTTATGGATGTCGCCTTTACCGCCAAAATGGAAGGCGAGCTCGACAAAATAGAAGATGGCCAGATGCCCTGGGTGGATGCAGTCAGGGACTTTTACAAACCCTTCAATGAAAGCCTCGAAAAAGCCCAGGCTGAAATGAAGGACTTCAAGGCCGAGTTGACGCCCACGGACATCAATTGCGAAAAATGCGGGAAACCGATGGTAATCAAGTGGGGCCGGAACGGCCAGTTTCTTGCCTGCAGCGGATATCCCGAATGCAAGAACACCAAACCCTTTGTTCGCACGGAGGGCGGAGGGGTAGAAGCCGCGCCTGATGAGACCACTGATGAGAAATGCCCCAAGTGTAATTCCGGCATGGTCGTCAAACGCGGACGGTTTGGAAAGTTTCTGGCTTGTACCCGTTATCCCGAATGTAACCATACCCAGGGCATGTCAACGGGTGTGACCTGTCCGGAGGATGGTGGCAAAATCGTGGAGCGGCGCTCGCGGTTCGGCAAGATGTTCTACTCCTGCGCCAATTACCCGGCCTGCAAATATGCAATCTGGTACAAGCCCATTCAGCGCGCCTGCCCTCAGTGCAAGGCGCCTTTCCTTGTGGAAAAGTATTCCAAGAAGACGGGTCCTTACATCGCTTGCCTGAACAAGGAATGCGGGTACAAGGAAGAACCGAAAACTGAAGAAGAACCAACTATTGAAAAAACAGCATAGTTCTTGCCATTTCTCCCCACACAAAAATGTCGTGATTCCGGCAGTCGAGAATCTTAGTGTAGAACAATATGTAAAGAAGGTTCCGGACGAGCCAGAATAGTGTTATAAGGACGTTTCCGGCAATCATAACTCACCTGCTAAAACAGATAACGCCACGCTGAATCATCAGCTCATTACTGAGTTTCCTACAGCACTTCCTCCCTTGCAAAATGCCGCAGCATACGCTAAAGTACTTCCATGCGGAAGCATATCTATGCCTTCATTAACTATCTCAGGAGCGAACGAGGAGTCTCTCCCCATACCGAACGGAGTTATCTGTCCGATCTGGAGCAGTTCGCCGATTTTCTCGGCGAAAAGGCCCTCGACTACGTCGATCATCAGATGCTCCGAAATTTCCTGGCAAATCTCATGATGCTGAAAATAAAAAAAACCTCCATAGCCAGGAAGCTTTCAGCAATCAGGACATTCTATAAATATATGAACCGGGAAGGAATCCTCGCAAATAACCCCGCCCGACTCGTCAGCACGCCCCGCCGGGAAAAACGTCTCCCTGCCGTTCTTACCGCCGATGATGCGCAGCGTCTTATGGAAGCTCCACAGCAGAAAAAAAAGGACGATTTCGGCACAGTACTGAGGGACCGGGCAGTGCTTGAGACGCTCTATTCCACCGGTATCCGCGCAAGCGAACTCATCGGTATGAACCGGGACGATATTGACATCAGCGATGGGCTCGTCCGCATCCGGGGCAAGGGTAAAAAAGAGCGGATTGTGCCTATCGGGCACAAGGCGCTTGACGCAATCAATGCATATCTCGGGCGGAAAACAGGCAGTTCCGATGATCATGCAATCTTTACTGGTCCTTCAGGAAAACGCTTGACAGCCCGTACAGTTCAGCGTATTTTAGAAAACTACAGAAAAAAGCTGGGGATGGCGCAAAAGGCCAGCCCGCACACGCTCAGGCACAGCTTCGCCACTCACCTGCTCGAGTCCGGTGCGGACCTTCGCGCCATTCAAGAGTTGCTCGGACATGCGAGCCTCTCGACCACCCAGCGTTACACACACCTCAACCTCGATTCGCTAATGGATGTTTACGACAAGGCCCACCCACGCGCCAGAAAAACAGGGGTAAGACGCAAGGGTCTTGGGAAGAATAGCTGACACGGAGATAAGGATGCCCATGAGTGATAGTAATTCCATACACGCTACTACAATCCTGGCCGTACGCCTGAACGGCAAGACTGTTATCGGAGGAGACGGCCAGGTCACGGTCGGCGCAACGGTAATGAAGCACAATGCAAAGAAGGTTCGCAAAATGTACAATGACAAGATACTCGCCGGTTTTGCCGGGGCCACTGCCGATGCCTTCACCCTTTTCGAGAAATTCGAAGCCAAACTCGAGCAGTACCGCGGCAACCTCACGCGTGCGGCAGTGGAGCTGGCAAAAGACTGGCGCACTGACAGGGTGCTCCGCAGGCTCGAAGCGCTAATGATCGTTGCGGACAATGAGCGATCCTTCATTCTGTCGGGCAATGGCGATGTTATCGAACCCGAGAACGGAATCGCAGCGATCGGTTCGGGAGGCCCCTATGCGCTCGCGGCCGCCCGGGCACTCGTGGACCATACCTCTCTGGACGCTCGCGCCATCGTTACCGATGCCATGAAAATCGCCGGGGAGATTTGCATTTATACGAACAACGAAATCACCGTCGAAGAACTGTAAAAAACAGTATACAGCATACTGTAGGCAAGAGACATTCTGCAGTAGATTGCTATGCGGGAAGCAGCACCCCAGGGGGAGACCACGAAACATCGACGTTTACGACTTGATACTGCTCCCCTGAGTTCCCTTTACCACCTGATGTTTGCCGATTCTTTTTTTGGTCGCTACTTACTGTCTATCGATTTCTCTGGAGGCTTTTTTGGATAATTCTCTAACCCCACGACAAACCGTCGAAGAGCTTGATAAGTACATAATTGGACAGCATAAGGCCAAGCGCGCAGTTGCTATCGCGCTGCGGAACCGCTGGAGACGGCAGCGCCTGCCCGATGATCTCCGTGATGAAGTGCTGCCAAAAAATATCATCATGATCGGCCCCACGGGCGTGGGAAAAACGGAGATCGCACGAAGGCTTGCCAAACTGGTTCAGGCCCCGTTCCTCAAGATCGAAGCCTCGAAATTCACTGAGGTCGGCTATGTGGGACGCGATGTGGATTCCATCATCCGTGACCTGACTGAGATTGGCATCAACATGGTCAAAAGCGAGATGGCCGAACAAGTGCGGGGTAAGGCCGAAACATTGGCTGAGGACCACCTCATAGACATACTCCTGCCGCCGCTCAGGACGGCACCGGGTTTCGAGGCACCAAGTGCGGAGCAACAGGAACAGCTGTCAACCACGCGCGAAAAGCTCAGGCAGCAGCTCCGCGAAGGAAAGCTCGATAATCGCACAGTCGAGATCGAAACGAAGGAAAAGGTCATGCCTTTCGGCATTGTCTCGAATGTCGGGATGGAAGAAATCGAGATGAACCTCAAGGACATGCTCGGAGGCCTGTTGCCGGAGAAGACAAAGCGACGCAAAATGAAAGTCCCAGACGCTCTGCGTCTCCTGGTACAGGAGGAAGCCGCGAAGCTTATCGACATGGACAAGGTGACGCGGGAAGCACTGAAGCGCGTGGAGCAATCGGGCATCGTGTTCCTCGATGAGATTGACAAAATCGCTGGACGGGAGTCGCACGGCCCCGATGTCTCTCGGGAAGGCGTTCAGCGCGACCTCCTGCCGATTGTTGAAGGTTCGACGATCACGACAAAGTATGGGCCGGTCCGGACCGATCACGTCCTGTTCATCGCGGCCGGCGCCTTTCATGTCGCCAAGCCGTCTGACCTGATCCCAGAACTCCAGGGACGGTTTCCCATCCGGGTCGAACTCGATTCGCTTGGGAAGGAAGAGTTCATCCGCATCTTGACGGAGCCACAGAACGCACTGATCAAGCAGCAGATCGCGCTTCTGGCGACCGAGGAGATTGGATTGAACTTTTCCCGGGACTCGATCGAGGAAATCGCCGGCATCGCGGCACAGGTAAACGAACGGACGGAAAACATCGGTGCGCGTAGACTGCATACCGTCATGGAGCGTCTGCTCGATGAGATATCCTTTGACGCGCCGGAGAAAAAAGGCGCGAAGGTCAACATTGATGCCGCGTACGTCAGGGAACGTTTGGCCGATGTGTTGAAGAGCGAGGACCTGAGCAGGTATATACTATAAGCGTTCGCAACATGGGAACCGCTCTCGCGCGCGATTTGCCTCACGGGTAAAAAAGCAGTGTGTTACGACGTTTCAATTATTCCCCCGGGTGAGCAGCGCCGTCGCACCCACTGATACGTCGTTATATTTGTTTCGAGGTTCTCGTGCAAAAATTGATCGAAAAAGCGAAAATTCTGATCGAGGCCATATATCCAAACGTTCCGTGGCAAGACCTTCGTAATCAAATACGGCGGCAACGCCATGATCGACGAGGTCCTGAAGCAGGACTTTGCCCGTGACGTTGTACTCCTGCGGTACATCGGAATCAATCCCGTAATCGTTCACGGTGGAGGCCCGCAGATCGGCACGACCATGGAGCAGATGGGGAAGAAGTCGACCTTCGTCGCCGGTCAGCGGGTGACCGATGAAGAGACTATGGCTATTGTTGAAATGGTACTCGGCGGCAAGGTCAACAAGGAGATAGTCAATCTCATCAATCAAGCGGGCGGCAAAGCCGTCGGTCTGACCGGCAAGGATGGCGGATTGATCCAGGCGCGTAAGTTAAAACTCTCTAAAAAGTCGGAAGAAACGGGAGAAACCGAAATCATCGATATCGGTCTCGTTGGTGAAGTGATTGACATACGGCCGGGCGTTCTTGCGGCGCTGGAATTGGGTGGATTCATTCCAATCATCGCCCCCGTCGGGGTCGGGGAACATGGAGAAACTTACAATATCAATGCGGATCTGGTTGCGGGGGCGGTTGCCGGCGCGCTCAAAGCGGAGAAACTGATCCTCTTGACTGACCAGACGGGAATCCTGGATAAGGATAAAAACCTCATTCCGACTCTAAACAAGAAGAAAGTTGAAGCCCTGGTAAACGGCAGCGTCATCGTCGGAGGTATGCTGCCGAAGACAAAAGCCTGCGTTGACGCCCTCGATGCGGGCTGCGTCAAAGTCCACATCATCGATGGCCGGGTTCCCCACGCCCTCCTGCTCGAAATCTTCACAAAAGAAGGCATCGGGACAGAGATCACGTTCTAGTGAAAACAGGAATTGGGGAAGCCGACTAACACGTATTCATCCTGCCTTTATTTTACCTTGCAGAAGATTTCCGGGTTTTCACGCCTTCCCGTTCGGAAAAATTGAAGATGTTTATACCTAGGATACTGTCATATCCTTGATGGGCTATTGGTATAGTATCGCAATTATTTTCCTATGACTTCTTTTAAGGGGATCGTTGTATAACCTTATCATGGCAACAGATCCACTGCACACAATTGTTACAATGCCCCATAGATTTATCACGCAACCAGTAGTCTTCCTGTCCGCCCCAGCATGGCCAACGCTCGTGAAACGTGGGACGCCCTCATGGACCGATACAATTATCTTGGTTTCCCCGTCATTGGGGGTGGGTCTTTGCGCTACGTGACACTTCATGACGACCGTCCAGTGGCTTTGCCGGGCTGGGGCGCTACAGCCTTCAAGAATCGTTATCGGGACGCTTGGATCTCGTGGAGTCACGTCTAAAGTGGCGGCGGCTTTGCCTCATCGCCAATAATGTCCGATTCCTTATCCTGCCCGATGTTCAAATTTCGAGTCACGCTTCCCGGAAATTAGGCCAGATCATTAGATGCTTGTCGTCAAGGACTCTGCGCGTAAAGATAAAAGGCCAGCTCACCTTTATCCGCTTTTTTTCATTACCACCCGGTCGTCAAGCCGTATGCGATGCATATCAAAAACGATGTCGCGGCATTTATTGTTAAAGAAATAAAGCAGCCTACTCATTCACCTCAAAGACAACCAGGAAACGCTCAATGACGACATCAAGTTTCTCCAGATTGACGACTTTTTTCCCCTCGGCATGAAACGGTGCACAAAGTGCACGAGCGAATCGAGATCCAAATGATCTGGACCACCAGTGAACTCAAAAATATACCTTGAGTTTCCTTTTCACGAGCAGGGGCAGTGCGTTACACTGCCCCTGCACTACCCCTGCGTCATTGACAGAAGGGAACCAAAGGGTTATTATCTTTCATGGTTGCGTTATTTTCCCACTTGACAACTGTGAGAATCAAAACCATCCGGCATATTGTTCATATGAGCATTCTCTTTGGCTCGTCGCTTTTTCTTGTCTATCCGGTGAACGTTCAGGCGGCCTTGGGTTCCGGATATAGCCTAATTGGAACGATAGTAAGCGGATCGTTCGCCGGCGCGGTCATCGCCGATGCCACAGGCGCCCAGTCTTTTTACCGATTAAACGAAAAACTACCCGAGGGGCAACAGATTGTTGCTGTGAGGGGCGACAGTATCTCTCTCAATGGGACCAACGGCTCAGAATATACTATGTATATCGCTCACGATATGAAGACAGCCGCATCCGTTGCATCCGCTGGTCCTCGCTTCAATGCGATGCGTCCTGCATGGTCACCTTCCGCCTTATATAATGGGATGAACCAGGGCGATGTCAGGTAGCGGCTCGGCAAACATGAGAACACCAGCACCGATGATAAATAAGTCCGGATTGCGTGCATGAACTCTGGCGCGAAATCGAATTGCGCAAGGCCTCTGTTTTTCAATATCACGTCCTTATGGGAGAAGATACGCGAAAGATGCCGCGGAGACTTGCTGCGGCTACTGAGGCACACTCGAAATAACTGCCACTGCTTGAGATAGACTGGAAGATTAGATTACCGATAGAAGGTTCGCCCAATGATAAAAGCGGCTAAAATGAACAGCCTTAGGAGTGTCGTGAACAATCGAGCACCTGTCGCTTAAATGATTGGTGCCCTGTAGAAATTCAGGCTAGGTGCACGTTTTCCCCTGCTTCTTCATCAGCGCAAAATAGTCGCTAGTTCCATGATCACATGGTACTTATATCCGGATCCGAAATCCTTGTCTTTGTAAACGGTTCCTCGTACAGTTATAATATCACCCACCTTCGGCGATTCTTGAGACGTCACCACAATTTCGTTATTCCTTGTAGCGGCATTGCCCGTCCCATCCTGCAGGTGGATCCAGTTCTTGCCCATAATTTCCGTGACAACTTTCACGACCTCGCCACGGATAATGGCGGTCTTTTTGTTTAATGCAGCGCTCTTTGCATACAGTTCGGCGACCGTATAAGCGTTTTTCCCAGAGGCCTTCTCCACCCTGATTTTCTCACCGGCTGGAACTGCCGCTTTCGTACGGTCTTCCTGCTTCGCGAGACCGTTTTTCTGTGTTACCGTTTCTGGCCCTGCAAGAACACCGTTGGAGAAATAAATGCTCTTAAAGGTCCGGTTCAGCTTCTTGCTCCTGAAGTTTTTCACTTCAAAGGCGGGCCCGAACGATATTTTCTGTCCTGGAGTAACAGGCGTCGAGTCAACGGCAACCCAGGTTTTTTCCCCATCTTTTTCAATACAGATATAGGTGTAGTTTTCAACATCCATAGCTTCTACCACCTTGCCCGTTAGTTGCATCCAGGTGTTCCCTTCCAAGGTCGCTTCTCCCTGCGGTTTCGATGCAACTTTGTCGGTTGATCCATACGCCCCGATTGAGAACAATACCGCTGTTGCCAAAACTGAGCACACTGCTGATAAAAAATACCTTCGTTTCATTTATGTCACTCCCCATTTGTCAATCGTCTTGGTTCAAAAAATGCGATGAATGCGCTTAAACATTAAAAATTACTGCTTTCGGTAAAAATAATCAAGTCTTTTTGGCAGTTGCCATTGAAAAGGTAAAATACCCCTGATTTGACTTTTAATTGATCGAGTAACGAGTAAGGCATTTTGCTAACGGTGGTAGCTGTCACACGCACAGCATGCAGGTCGAATCGGGTAGGAGGCGGGATTACTCCCGCCGTCCTCCCACACCACACGTACGTGCCGTTCGGCATACGGCGGTTCCTGTCTTTCCGCTCTTTCGGTGACCTTGTCTCCTCCTGTTCTATAAGCCCCTGACTTTACCTCGCGGATTCCGTCCGCTACTTCCAGCCTAGGCCCCCTTGCGAGGCTTGTGCTCAGTACAGATAGAGATTCGGTCTCGAACAGTCCGACAAGTTCGGCCCTTCATCCCGTTGGTGCGGGACTAATACGGCCTCTGCTGATTTCTACCGATCCATCTCAACACCTTACGATGTCGATAGCACATGGCAGATCGGCAGACCTCCCAGGGTAAGACGCATGACCTTCATCCCATATACCCGCCGCATCTACTTCCACACCTTCCGGATGGTTATCGGGCTTTGAGTCTTTATGCCCTCTCGCCCAAGCGTGGCTGCCTCATATGCGGTTTCTGTTCGTCAGGCCGGGACTTTGCTTACAGCTTCCTTCAGATTCCGGGTCGCCCCGGACACCCTTGCTGTTCGGCTAACGGTTCCTCCATCAAGGCCCGTAAAGGACTTTCACCTTCGAGTCGCCGATCAGTTACCAATCTGACCAGCCTGTAAAATACAGAGCGTCATGCCTGGCATTACACAAAAAAAAGAGGATGCATCGGCATCCTCTCTCGCAATTCCTTACTTACGACCTGCATTCTCAACGATCCATCACGGGAAACTGTGACATGAACGACAGCTTGGTCCGCTACCTGCGACACCTTGCAGATCTGCGCCATGACAATTTAGGTTCGAGCAGGAATCCGTAGAATTCGCCACTACATAAGGTCCGTGCATGGTCAAGATAGCGGCACCCCAATTCGTCGGATGAACCGACGTCGGGCCTCCAAGATGGCAGCTTGTGCAGGAGGGACCACTTCCCACCACCCCACTGAGGGTCGTCCCGTGGCAAACTGCGTTCGCACAGGCTGCAGTCCCATTCGCGAGAGCATATGGGGCATGGGTTGTTCCCGTGTTCTGACTGAATGTAGCATCGTGAACCGACGTGGGTCCGCCAAGATGGCAACTCGAGCAAGACGGCCCGCTATCTGCCACCCCGGTAAGGGTCGTTCCGTGACAATACATGTTCGCACAGCCAGCAGTACCATAGCCTTGCGCATAAGGTGCGTGATTCAGGGCTATCTGGCTTCCCGTTCCCCAAGACAAAGGATGTTCCGAGTTCACTCCACCGAGGTGACACAGAGTGCAGGACACATTGGAAATACCTCCCGAATAATCATCACCGTGACATTGAGCGCAGACACTCTCATCAGTTTGGGCGGCAGTCATATGGCCCGCGGGCAGCCAACCAGCAGGGTGTCCGGTTTGATCGATAAAAGCTGCATTGTCATTCTTTGAGCTCCCGCACCCTCCCAAAATCAACAATCCCGCTGCTAGAAGCAGGCCCGCTATCGTGATCCCCTTTAGCGATGACATTCGCTGCACCTCTCATTATTAGATCGGCCATGGCATTTCATACAGGAAGCCGGGTTGATCCGACCGTCGATTTGATGCTGGGTTATATAATCTCCCGGATGGGGCAAAGTCCTCTCAGGTGAGTCCTGGTACTTATCGCTCGGCTTCAGTTCTTCCCTGTGGGCGTGACAATCGGAACAGAACGACTCTTTATGACACACATTGCACGCGCGGCTCTGCTGCTCTGCGTAGAACCGGTGCCTAGTATAGTAATCGCTGGTGTGGTCCAGTGCCGCCCGCCAGTCTGTGTGGCAATCACTGCAGATCGGGAAACCGGTAACTTCAACGGGATGCTGCGTCACCATACTGGTTGTATGGGCACATCCATACATGCCGAGGATCAGCACTAGTCCTGTTAAAAAAACCATCCTTGTCGTTATGGTTTTCATATTATTAAGCCCCTCCTTTGGCGCCAAAATGGTAGAGAAGCTTGACAAAGGCCCGGACATCGTGGTTGAATTCGGGATCGTGGTAGTAGTCGACGTCTGCGCCCAACTTCCATGCTTCCGAGAGATCATACATTGCCGCAAGCGACCCCGAATAGGAATTTTTAACTCCGTTCACAGGGCTTGCATAAACTACATCAAGGACGTCGGCGGTAAGTCCAAACTTGCCTATCTTTTTGGATCCGTAGACACGGTACTCGTTATATTTTAACGTGTCCGTATCTCCGTCCATATTGTGATACCCAAACCCGGCACTGCCGGATTCGGGCACGGTATACTTGATCGTAGCACCGTAATAGTTCGCATTGCCGGCAATGACGTAATCGAAATTTTTATAGTCGGCAGTAATCTGCACATTGTCTGTTATCGGGTACGATGCCGTTTCTCCCAGCATTCGGACTTTTTCACCGGGTGTAATGAGCCCGTTCTGTAAGCTGAACGCGCTCGTTGTGGTCCTAAAAAAGTAATTGTCATAGGTGATCCACGACGCGGTAGTATCGAGCCTCAGTTTGGCAAAAGGCCCCAGCATCAGTACATAAGTATTTTCCATCCAGCCTTTGGTGATGTCATTGTAGCTTGATCGCCCGGTTATATCGACATTTGTAAGCGGATGCAGCCAGAGATCGATTCCCTCTTCCTTTCGGTAGGCCAAACTGTCTTTGTCTTCCTCGAGCGCCGAGATCCCGATCTTGTATATGTCGCCCATCTGGTGAGAGAGTCTTCCGCCATAAATCAAATTGTTCCCGGGAGTGTTTATCTCTGTCTCTACCGGGCTACCGCCAAACGCAGATATGCCGAAACCGCCGTTTAAATCTGTCCGGGCGTATAATCCATCCACGCGTTCGGCTGCGACACCCTCGAAAACCATCACGCGGCCAAGATTGACCACGGTGTTGTCGATTTTACTCTTAAAACTCAGGTAGGAATACTGCAGATCGCTGTTTGATTCCTTACCAAACTCCGCGGTCTCAAAATCCTGGCGCAGCCACCCGCCGGTATGAAACGAAACCGTCTCACTGCCGATGTCCTGTACAGCAAAATCGAGGTATTCGTACCCACCGAGGACCTTCGATCCGTCTGCCTGCTCTCTCGATTGTATATACGTACTGGAATCGCCTGTCAGGCTCGCTGCACTGGAAAAAACCGGTTTACACAGCGCAAGAATTGTCAGTAGCGCCAGGGCGAACACCGATCGGACAATCAAAGGACTGCTTTTTACGGGCAGCAATGAATTACTTCTCAAAATATTTCCTCCTTCTAAAATTACGGTTCGCATGCTTGAATGGGCGCCGAGTTCCATTGACGGAGAAAGTGTTACAGATTATTTGAGGAGCCGGTGAAAAATCGATCCAATAAAAGCGCTATCTTGCCAACCATACTGTCGCGCCCTTATCGTCCTTCGATTGATACATATCGAGCACTACGTCGCGTTCGCTCATTGCCGTTCCCATGCATTTATATTTAAGATGATAGGGGACAGAGCCATCGTCCTTGCGTTTTTCTTTTTCAACAATATTTATGGACGGAATAAGTACATTGCAGGTCCCGCCCTGCTCATGTTGGATAACGGCCTTGACGATGTCTACATTCGTCGGCGCAGCGGACTTGGTACAGCCGCTGATGCTTAATACACAGACAGCAAAAACCACAAGTATTGACCTTACCTTAGCAATTTTTTTCATATCGTATACCCATACCTTTATTCGACTTTTTTAGAAACAGCTGGTCGCAATAGTATAAAATATCCACCCTTTTGTCAATATTTAATTATTTCAGCGTCGCTCACGGCCTCCCTTACTCAGTTCCTACAGTATTTTTTGATAATTATTTAATATCAGCCGGTTGCTGGTCACGGTTTCGATCTTGGCGCCATGAATCGATCTTGTAGAACACGTTTTATCATTATGATACGATAACTCTGATTGTCGGCGGCACGGCAATGCCGGCAGCTTTGAATACCTTGCCACAGACTCCCCGGCATTCGGTCCTGACTGCCAGGGTCCATGGAAAGCCAAACTGTCGCTCAGTTCTTTTTTCAGGGTAAGGAAGCTGAAAAAATATGCCCTCTAAATCTCCGGCAGAAAAAAGAGATTACCTATAACCTGCCGATTGGCATCCATGAGATCTCGCCTTACAAAGGCCAGATCTGCGTGAACGATTTGATGAAAACAAGAAAAAAGGACATGATTGGTGATGCATGTCCTTCTGTACAACATGAAATTGCATGTTCTACTACCATACTCTTCGATCCGGAGACATGACTCTCCGTCATCACGGTCTTGCAAGCGGTTGTCCCCGCTCGTTCCCACGTCGAGAGATGCCTTCCATCTCTCTTTATTGCATCTTGATCGCCGCTTCCTTTCTCAACTGTTGCAGATAATTTTCATAGGCTTGCTTAGTCTTTATCGCATAAAGGTGATTTTCGATGACCCCTCTCATGCTGTCAAAACTCGCCTGGGGATTTTTCTTTTTGTCCAAGACTTCGACTAGGTAAAGCTCATCGGGTGCAGCGACCAGGATGTCGCTAACTTCTCCCTTCTTTAAGCCATAGACGGAATCAACGAATACAATCGGGATCTGATTCCAGTGCAGGAACCCTTTGTCCCAGGGCCGGCTTCCCTTTTGCGTAATATGAGCTCTCTCAGCGGCAACCTTGTCAAAGGGGGTCCCGGCTCGCACTTTGGCCAACGCGTCCTTTGCCTGAGATTCGTCGAAAAACTGGATTAAGGCGATATGCAGATCAGTTCCTATCTCGTCCGCATGCTTATCGTAATAATCCTTGATCTCTTCTGCCGACACGACCGTATGTGCGTTTATCTGGGTTTGCTTGACCATCCGCGCTATTTCAGCCCGTTTATATGACTCGATTTTCAGTTCCATGAGCAGGATCTTGCTTCTGTACTTCTCATCCTTGTCCAGGCCGAGTTTCACGCCCTTCTGGTAGAGCAGTTCGTCATTGATGATATCGTCGAGAACCTTGTCCTTCAGCGGTGTGTCGTAAAGATTTTCGTGGCCGCCGAGACGCAACAATACGTCGTCAGCCGTGATCGGCGTGCCATTCACCCTGGCAAGCACCGTTTGCGTTTTTTGTACATTTTTTGATGCTGTTTTACAGCCGGGTAAAATAAAGAATAAAGACACGAGAAAAACGACGACCAGTCTTGCCAATTTCATTATATCGAGCCTCCACAAAAAAGTAGTCTCCGGAGGGCGTCATGCGCCCGCCGGAGACAGTTTGATTTGCTATTTATTCAAGTACACTTAACCGCACGTGCTTGCTAATCTTGCTGATTCTGATAATTCAACAGCAAATTGGTCAGCGCGGTATTCGTTGCGCTTAAGACATTCTGGGTGAACGAGGGGTTATGAATACCCAAGCTCTGGTCGTTCAAGATCAAGGTATAGTTCCAGATGGTCTTCGAGATAACGAAGCCGGTCGACTCGTCCGAGTAGGGATAGAAGTTCGCCGGAGTCCCGGGAAGCAATGAAACGTTGTTCTTTGACGGCGGGATCAGTGTTGCGATATTAACACCGGTGATCGTCGTGGTGGTGCTACCCGAAGTCAGGTTCACGTTCCAAGTGCCTCCATGGCCCGCTATAGCTACAGGAGCCGTCGTGGCAGGCAGCTGTGCCGAACTAAAGGTCCAAGGCGCACTCGCGCCGCTGTTCGTGGTCAGGGTCCCGCTGGAAGAAAGATACCATGTCTTAGGTGCCAGTGCGTTGATCACGGAGGTCAGTGAATTCGCTATCTGGGCCATCTGACCCTGGATACTTCCCTGAAGCACGGGAGCGAGCCCGTTGTCGATGCCGTGGCAACCATTGCAAATATCCATGTTCGCTTTGAAGGTATGGTTCGTGCCGTCATAAGCTAAAGCGAACTGGGCCGGAGGCGGCGACTTCTCCATGTGGCATGTTACGCAGGTGTCTTGAATCGTTGAGTGAGGAGACCGGAAGAGCGATGCGTCTCCTTTACTGCTGCCCACAAAGTAGGCGTTGTGGCCCATGAGCACGTCAGCGGCGGGATTGTCATGCGGTGTTCCATAACCTGTCGTAACGGTTAGGTACGTGCTAACAGTTTGTCCCGATACTGTAAGTGCCGCCGGGAATGAATAGAACGTTAAGGTGCGAGTACCGCCTATATTGAGAAATTCAGTTGGATACGGTGCCTGACCGAAGACCGGATCGTCATCCTCATGGAGATAAGAGCCAGCCGCGATCGGGACAAACAAACCGGTGGGAGCAACGGCTGCTCCGGCAGCACTGGTTGACCCAAGGCTACCGTCCCGAAGGTTGTGACAGATCATGCACTGTGCGCCCTTGCCTACACCAGTTGCGGTGAAGCCTGTAGGCAGTCTCGGCGTGTTGCCGGAAGTCTGTCCGGCTGCAACCATCTGAATATTAAGACGGGTGTCAGCGTCAGTCGTGATCCCCGCAGGAGCGAATCCTGCCTGGGCGACGGTGCCTACATTATGCGGATCGTGGCATACCACGCAGGTCTGGGGCTCTACGTTTGCTGCCGTAAGTACGAATGTCGACGGTAGGATCCGCAGAGGATTGCCGGCGATGAGTTGCTTCTGATAGGCGATGTTGCCCTGGGCTGAATGGCATGGAGAACAATCAAATGCTGTAGCACCAACGGCGCGCTGAGCTACGTTGTAGCTGGCATGGCCGGTGCTGCTCTGCTGCCACTCCTCGAACCGACCGTGGTGCGTGGGATCGCCGTGGCAATTGCCGCAGACGTTGGAAGAGGCGCTGATACGCGGTGCGCCCGCAACGCTGAGATCCGACAAGTTCCCTGAGGTGCCTTCGTGGCCCGATGATGTCTGTGGGCCGTGGCAGTTTTCGCACTGGATATTGGACAGCCGTGCCAGTGCTGAAGTAGTGGGGTTAGACAGGAACGTCGAGAAATTAGTAGGACTCGCTGTTCCCGGCAGAGTTGCGAGCCATGTTGAATAGTTGGCCTGATCCTCGAACCCATTGTTCGACGGATCACCGTAGGGGAACGCCGTGGTAGTATTAAACGTTGCAGGGTTGACCCAGCCCACAGTATGGCACGCGAAGCAGGTCGAGCTTGGGCTGTATGATGCGGAATTCAAGTTTTCAGCAAACCTCTCTGAGTGTCCGGTTCCGGCCCATGGCGTGAATTTGTCCGGAACGCCCGAGATCGCCGTGATTGTACCGTTCCAAATAGAATCCTGGAATTGCGTGTCCGAGTGACAGCTGCCGCAGCCCAATCCCGGCGCTGCGCTGCCCAAGATTACGCTGGCATTGGGGAGCGTTCCGGTGGTGGCCGTTTCTACGCCTAGCCATGTGCCGGCAATGACCGTGATAGGTTTAGCATTTCCATCCTCTACAGTGTACGTGCCCGCGACATCAGGCCTGAAGTAGGGGTATGGAGCGGTCGCGTTATCTAACGCTGCACTAGATCCCGCCGGTGTCGTGAGGGTCCAGGTGCCAGTGAACGAATTGGTCTGAGCGGTGATCAATACCGGGATATTAATCGGTACGACTCCCAGTCCAGTGGTGTAAACCGGCGCATAGTTGGCCTGATCCGTGACTGCGTCTTTTGCCGTGACCTTAATAATGTCAAAGTAAACGTTGCCGTCGTTGCCGAACACCGTCAGCATATACTCGGAGTTCGTTGCCAGTTCTTTGGCATAGGAGTCTACGGGTACGACCTGGTAGCGATTACTATCCTGGGTAGTGCCGGGTAAGAGCGCAAAGTTAACGAGCTCAGACCTATAGTTCAGACCGAGCGGTATGGTGATCGTCGCGGTCTGTGATGTGGCTGGGCTCGACAGTGTAGAAGGAAGACCCGCCAGGTACTGCCAGTAGTAGCCCGCAGCCGTGACTGTTACGGTTGCGCCTGTTACTGGTGACACATAGGTAAAGACCGATACAGCCGGCACCGTAACGGTGACTCCTGCAGTTGCTGAAGGGCTGGTAGCTAGGGCGTGACCGCCGCTGGCAGAGGGCTGTACTGCCAGGCCAAAGGATGTGATGGCCGAAGCGTCCAAGTGGTGACAATCAGTACAATTGCTGTTCGAGAAAGTCCCGTGGGGACCCGTAGGACCCGCAGGACCCGCAGGACCCTGGGGACCCGTAGCACCCGCAGGACCCGCAGGACCCGCTGCGCCGTTGGAGCCACTACTACAACCAAAAGCCACTAATGCAAGGAGCAACAACATGATCATCAACGTCAGATACTGCTTACTGATTTTTTGCATCGTTTAATTCTCCTTTCCTATCGTTTTTTTGAATCATATTTTTGCAACGATGAACTATGACTGTTTTCCACTAATGACGACCGTGTTCTAGTGAAATCGAATACTTGATGCACACCTCCTTATTTTTTAATGCATCTGTAGCCAATAGCCTTATTGCGAATGATCATGTACACAAAAATATTACTATGGTGCGACTAGAATGCCATAAAAACGCTAAATAATCAATATATTTTTTGTTATTATCACGGCTTGGTTTTTTATTCTGATTCGCTCAATGCAGTGTAAGTTCGCTCCATATATCGTTTTTCTAAAGTACAAACCGGCTGAATCGCCGCAACTAGTGCTACGTACATTACATCTGCCATTTATGCTTACTATGTTTAGTATACTTATTATGAAAGATAGATTTTTTCTTCATTTAATTTCAATGAGTTGAGGTACAATCTTCTTTACTTTTGGCTTATTTTTAAATCTACTCATAATTATAAACGATTTTCATTATAGCATAAATTTTTATCGGGATGTTATTTTTCACCAGTATTTAAAAATATTTTTTTGACAGTACTTCATACCTAAATATAAATTTCAATCGTCTGCCTCCAGGCACCAGCTGGATGGTCTGATATAAACCAATACTAATAACATTTATACGCCCCACCGTATTCTTATCGGCAGTTCTATGGATTTCTTTAATTTATCTGGCAGGGGGAAAAGTGGAAGTTTGTAGGCAATCGGTAAACAGGCTGAAACTTTATCAGGAGTTTAAGCCATAGTCTCCCGCACAACGTCATTATCGTCAATATTAACACCGTGCCATTGACTTTTTAAGAGTTAGACACTACGGTAGAATATCGTTTTTTGACTCAGTAATTTTTGACTGTTTTGTCCTGGCTTATCAGACCGAAAAATTCCTTCATTTTGAAGAGCATCTTGATGGAAACATCTTTTTCCCGGTGTTCAAGCGCAGATGCGTCGAACCGTTCATGCTCGGCATCGAGACTGGCCTGACGTTCTGAGAGAATGCGGCTGAGAGATTCAGCTATCGAAGGATTATGAACGAGAGTAGACCCGAAACTACTTTGTCAATGATGAATTCCGCATCTTCTTTCACGTGAATGCTGGCAGTACGAACAGCGCCAGTAAGCAGGCTCATTTCTCCGAAAAAATTTCCTGCTCCAAGAGTCGCTACGACCGCTTTTCCCCCTCCTGATTTTTTCACAACCACATCTACCTTGCCGCTTTTGATAATATAGAACGAATCGCCCTGGTCGCCTTGACGCACGGGAACCTCGCCGACTGAATAAGTCTCGGTCCTTACTTGCCTCACGAGTTTCTTAAGCTCCAGCTTAGAGAGAGCAGTAAGTACTTCCACCTTTTCCATCAGCGTCAGAATTTCATCGGCCTGCCCTTCTTTATCGGCTAGCGCGCTTTCCGGAGTAACTTGTGTCAGACGGACATCCCTGATCGGCATGGGAATATTGATGCCCGCCCGCTTAAACCGATACCAGAGAAGATTCATGATCTCAGCCTCGATTTCGATGTACTGCTCAAAATTGTTGATGGTATACCGGAGTTCATAGTGGACCGAGAAGTCTCCATCGTTCGTCACGCGGATGATCGGTTCGTGCCTTTTGCTCATCCCCTGCACATCCATCAGGACTCCTGAATGACTTTTTTTACTTTGTTCGGTGGGACAGTGTAATGCACGCCGACATTCAGTTTTCTGGTCTGGAGCGTGTTCGGTAAACTATATTCACCACTGTTTCACCGAGCACTTTGCTGTTCGGGATGAACACTTCATTGTGCTCGATGGTCATGATCCGCGTGGAGCGGAGCGTTATGTCCACGACGCGACTCTCATGGCCACCAGCCGAAATCCAATCGCCTTGTTTGAGCGGCTTTTCGAGATGAATCGTAAGTCCAGCCAACATATTAGCCAGTGTACTCTGGAATGCCAATCCTATCGTGGCGGTAAGCACCGTCGTGGTGGCGATGAGCGACATAACGTTGATATCGAAAATTTCCTTCAGTAGGATCAGCACCACAATGATAAGCACGAACGCCTTGATGATGTTCTTAAACTCTGCAGGGAAGCTGCCGCGTTTCCAACGGACGACAAGAAGGTCACCGTATAAATAAAGACCCAGACGGAGGGCGGCGAAAGTAAACACAAGCCAAGAGAAAAAATTTAGCTGCTGGGATATGCGCGGATGATACTCAGCCGCACTGACACGGAGAAAGACCTGCAAGGAAAGAAACAGCGCAATGAGTTTAGCCCGGAGCCGATGGGTCTAAGAGCGTGGATTTTTTGGAAAGAAAACCGATGGCGATGCTGCTTACGAAGTAGATGGTCAGGCTTAGCACCGTCGCCCAGAACAGGGAACCGGTGAGGTCTTTTAGAAATTCCATAAGAGCCCCCGTCAGGAATCAGGAGTCAGGAACCAAGTGGTAAGATACAGGGGTCGAATGCAAGAGTCAAGGCGCATACAACGCTAACAACGCGCAGCATGCAAATGAAAGAAGAAACCGCGTCAATCTTTCCCGAAGTATTTGACGATCGATCCCCAGAGGCTGCTCATTCCCGCGCCGCTTTTGGCGGACGAAAGGAGCGGTAAATCCTCTAGCTCCAGGCGTGCCTGAATGTCACGTTGCGCGCGACCGGCGACCTGCCGGCTCAGCTTGTCCACTTTCGTGAGGGCGAATATCGCGGGGATATCATATTGCCTGAGCCATTCAATGAGCCTCAGGTCCCGCTCATCGGGTTCTCTCCGGCTGTCCAACAAGACCACAACGGCGCGCAATGTCAGGGAGCCCTTCAAATAGCCTTCGATCATCGGAGCCCAGGCATCGGTCACTTCGTGGGGGGCATGAGCATATCCGTATCCCGGCAGATCGACGAAATAGAATGCTTTATTGATGAGAAAAAAATTAATAAGCTGGGTCTTGCCCGGAGTCTGACTTGTCTTTACAAGTTTTTTCCGGTGAAGCAGGGCATTAATGATCGATGATTTCCCGACGTTCGAGCGGCCCGCAAAGGCAATCTGGGGGCTCTTGTCAACGGGAAACTGCTTCGGTCCCGGTGCGCTGACGATGAATTCGGCTGAAAGAATTTTCATGGGTTATACAGGAAAATCAAAAGTTGGAAATCAGAATAGAAGAAAAAAGCCAGGGCAGAATATGTTGCGCGATTCTTGCTCCTGGCTCCCGTTTGCTGTTTGCGGCCTGCTGGCTAATGTCCGCTGCTTTACGCTATCTTCTCGTAAATGAGCAGAGGTTCCGCGCCTTCGTTGATCACCTCTCCATTAATGATGCATTCCCGGATCCCAGGCTGGGACGGGATATCGTACATCACGTTCAGCATCACGTCTTCGAGGATGGCGCGAAGCCCACGTGCGCCCGTTTTCCGGATGATCGCCTTTTTCGCCACCGCAACAAGAGCATCGTCGGTGAAGCGCAGCTTGCAGCCTTCCAGCCCCAGTAGTTTCTGGTACTGCTTGACGAGAGCATTCTTGGGCCGCGTAAGGATGTCAATAAGCGCATGTTCGTCGAGTTCCTCGAGCGTCGCCACCACTGGCATGCGTCCGATAAATTCCGGTATGAGCCCGAATTTCAACAGGTCGCCCGGCTGGAGATTGGCAAGCGTCTCGCTCAGTTTCCGCTCCTTTTTGCTCTGGATATCAGCGCCGAATCCCATGGTCTTCTGGCCAATCCGCTGTTCTATTATGGTATCGAGGCCGACAAAAGCGCCACCGCAAAGGAAGAGGATGTTCTTCGTATCCACCTGGATAAATTCCTGGTGCGGATGCTTGCGACCGCCCTGCGGCGGGACACTGGCGACCGTGCCCTCTATGAGCTTAAGGAGTGCCTGCTGCACTCCCTCGCCCGAGACATCGCGGGTGATCGACGGGCTTTCGGACTTGCGGCTGATCTTGTCGATTTCGTCGATGTAAACAATCCCCCGCTGCGCGCGCTCTACATCATAGTTGGCGTTCTGGAGGAGTTTCAGGATTATATTCTCCACGTCCTCCCCCACGTAGCCGGCCTCGGTCAGCGTCGTGGCGTCAGCGATGGTGAAAGGCACGTCGAGGATACGGGCAAGTGTCTGGGCGAGCAGAGTTTTTCCCACACCTGTGGGACCGACGAGAAGAATGTTGCTTTTTTGAAGTTCAACCTCGTCGCCGATTTCCTGCTGGATGCCGATGCGCTTGTAGTGGTTGTGCACTGCCACTGACAGCACCTTCTTGGCCCGTTCCTGGCCGATGACGTACTCATCGAGGGTGCGTTTTATCTCCGCTGGCTTCGGGAGGCGAGGTATCTTGGCTTCCTTGGTCTCTTCCCATTCCTCGGCGATAATTTCATTGCAGAGGTCCACGCACTCGTTGCAAATGAAAACCGACGGTCCTGCAATTAATTTTTTAACCTCATCCTGCCCCTTGCCGCAAAAGGAACATTTGAGTGGCGTGGTATGTTCTTTTTTGTCCGTCATAGGCTTACTTCTCCTTTATTTCCTTCTCCTTCGCGGCGCGCGACTTGATTTTCGTGATGACCTCGTCGACGATGCCGTAGGTTTTCGCATCCGCTCCGGACATGAAAAAGTCACGATCCGTATCTGACTGGATTTTCTCGATCGGCTGTCCGGTGTGGTTCGACAAAATCGTGTTCAGCGTTTCCTTGAGTTTCAATATTTCCTTTGCGTGGATCTCGATATCCGTTGCCTGTCCCTGGAAGCCTCCCATGGGTTGATGAATCATGATGCGTGAATGGGGCAGAGAGAAACGCTTGCCTTTCGTGCCGGCGGCCAACAACAGAGCGGCCATGCTCGCCGCCTGTCCTATACAGATGGTTGAAACCGGCGACTTGAGATAGTTCATGGTGTCGTAGATGGCAAGGCCCGCCGTAACGATGCCTCCCGGCGAATTGATGTAGACGTAAATATCCTTGTCAGGATCGTCAGCATCCAGAAACAAAAGCTGTGCGATGACGGTATTGGCAACAATATCGTCGATTGGCGTGCCAAGAAATATTATCCTGTCCTTCAAAAGCCGCGAGTAAATATCGTATGCACGTTCGCCACGACTCGTCTGTTCAACAACAATGGGGATGAGAGACATTAGTATTCCTTTCTTTGATTCAATTATAGCTCTTCTTCGCCCGGGAAAGCAAGAGACTGAGGGTCTTTTCGCGCACGAGGGAAGCCTTCATGTTATCGAGACCCCCTTCGAGCGATTCATAGTATTTCTTGACCTGAGCAACGGTCTGGCCGGCGCCGCGTGCCATGACGGCAATCGCTGAATTGACCTCGTCGTCGGTGATATCGAGCTTTTCCTTTTCCGCGATCACGTCGAGCAGCAAGATCCCTCTCACCCGTTTCTCGGCCAGATCCTTATTTTCCTCCCGGAACTTGGCGTAATCGAAGGAATTCACATCAACCCCGCGGCGAGCCAGGCGCGTGGCCTGCGAACGGGCCATGGACTGTAGTTCGCGCTCCACCATGCCACCCGGGACATCAAACGTATGAGCATCGACAAGTTTCGAAAGAAGCGCCTCGCGCTGGCTGGACGCAAGTTCATTTTTTTTGCGGATTTCGATGTCTTTTTTGATGCCCTCCTTCAGTTCGTCCACGGACTTGTTGTTGCCGACATCCTTTGCGAAATCATCGTTCAACTCAGGCAACACCTTCTTTTTAATCTCTTTCAGCGTGACGACGAACTGAGCATCCTTACCTGACAATTCCTTGTTGCTGTAGTCCGCGGGGAAGATAACATTGAGCGTGCGGGTCTCGCCGCGGTTCATTCCCACGAGCTTCTCTTCGAACCCGGGGATCAGGCTATTTGATCCGAGCGAAAGCATGTAATCAGCGGCTTTTGCCCCCTCGATCGTTTTCCCGTCCCGGGACCCCTCGAAATCGATAATCGCGGTGTCGTTCTTATCGAGTGGCCGGCCTTCCACCACCTCTAGCTGTGCGTACATGTCACGAAGGTGGTCGATGGTCTGGTTCAGCTCTTCATCGCTCACGGTGATATTCTCATCGTTTACCTCGATGCCGTCATAGACGCCAAGATCAATATTCGGCCGGACCTCAACAACGGCGGTATAGTTCAGAGGCGCCGCTTTGTCAAAGGGGGAAATATTGGTGATGTTCGGCACATCCACCGGGTTGAGATTGTGCTCCTGCAGGGCCTGCAAATAGGAATCCGTAATGAGCTTATTCATTACCTCGGTCTCGATCTCCGTCGCGTAATGCCGTTCTACAACGGCCTTGGGCGCTTTCCCTGGACGGAAGCCGGGGATCTTCGCCTTCTTCGCTGCATCGGCCACGGCTTTTACCATCTCTTGGGCAATCGTATCAGGCGCGACCTGAATGTGCAGTTTTTTCTTTACTGAACTGACGTCTTCGATAGTCGACTTCATTTCGCTACCACCTTATCTGGGAATTACTAGAGCCTCAAG
>Ga0335081_10001254_pt1 | contig 40434 bp, 44 predicted proteins | sample Lox_Sample_35_FD_206713 | JGI IMG/M metagenome (GOLD analysis project Ga0335081, IMG submission 206713) | Soil microbial communities from Loxahatchee National Wildlife Refuge, Florida, United States - Lox_Sample_3.5 | ecosystem: Environmental > Terrestrial > Soil > Wetlands | place: USA... | reverse complement strand
GCAGCTTAACGCTGCGACGGCCGACCCTCCCCGCCAACGGGCGGGAGGGTAAAAGCAAGTCCCTGGAATAGCTTGCGGTTCGGGCTTCCTTGACAGCCGGGGCCCGGATCGCCATAACGCTGCGGCGGCGCGGGCCTCTTCGGCCCGCGCATGCATTAGGCCGACCAATATGTCGTGCATGTTGCCGGCCGCCCTTAAAGCAAAACCCGACTGCCAAGAAGCCGGTCCGGATCGTCCGAGCACCGGGATCGAACACGAGGATGCAAACGATGTTCGCGGTCATCAAGACGGGGGGCAAGCAGTACCGCGTCGCCCCCGAGGACGTGCTGAAAATCGAGAAGGTCGCCGGCAATCCCGGCGACGTGGTCGAGTTCGGCGAGGTGCTGGTGGTGGGCGGCGACACCCCGCTGCTCGGCACGCCGACGGTCGCGGGCGCGACGGTTGCGGGCGAGGTACTCGATCAGGCCCGCGGCCCGAAGGTCATCGCCTTCAAGAAGCGGCGGCGCAAGAACTCGCGGCGCAAGCGCGGCCATCGCCAGGAATACACCCTGGTGCGGATCACCGAGATCCTGACCGAGGGCAAGAAGGCGTCAGCGACGCCGCCGCCGCGGCCCAAGCGGGAGAAGCCGGCGCCCAAAGCGGAGGCGGCGCCGGAAGCCGGGGCCGACGCTTAAGGAAAAATGACGAAATCCGGTGATGATTTCGTCACCAAATCAGGCTATAAAGACTTCGAAGACGGATTCTCTGGTTCGGATCTCGCGTAATGGCACACAAGAAAGCAGGCGGATCTTCGCGCAACGGCCGTGACTCGGCCGGCAAGCGCCTGGGCGTGAAGCTGTTCGGCGGCGAGCGCTGCCGCGCCGGCAATATCCTCGTGCGTCAGCGTGGCACGCAATGGCATGCGGGCCACAACGTCGGCGTAGGTGTGGACCATACGCTCTTTGCGCTGATCGACGGCCGCGTCGAGTACCGCGCGAAAGCCAAAAACCGCACCTTCGTCTCTGTCGTTCCGATGACGGAGGCTGCGGCCGAGTAAACCGGGGGACACCATAGAAGGTCCGCCGGCATTCAGTCCGAACCGGCGGGGACCTTGAGGTTCCAAGAGGGGGAGACGGGATGCCGGCTCCCCCTCAAGCTTTTCGAAGTGCGTGCTGTCACCCTTCTCGAAGCGCAAGGAGCCTGCGATGACCGGCCTGGAGCATGTCCCCTCGGAGACTCTCCGAGAAAGCTGTATCCCCGTCCTCGGGACCGCGCGTCTGATCCTGCGTGCGCCGCGCCTCGGGGACGCTAAAGCGATTGCGGCGCTCGCCAATGACCGCCATATCGCCGAGAACACGGCGCGCATCCCGCATCCGTACAAGCTCACGGACGCCAAGGACTGGATCGGGGGAGCGAACAAGAATCCCGACGAGGAGCAGTACGTCATCACGCTCGGCGACGGCACCCTGATCGGCGCCTGCGGCCTCGAGCTGCGCGACGAGGCACCGTCGATCGGCTACTGGCTCGGCCAGCCCCACTGGCGCAAAGGCTACGCGACCGAGGCGGTCCGCGCGCTGATCGACCACGCCTTCGGCGACCTCGAGCACGAGGAGCTGCACGCCAGCGCCCGCGTCACCAATCCGGCGTCGCGCCACGTGCTGGAGAAATGCGGCTTCCAGTGGACCGGCGTCGGGCTGTGCCGCATCCGCGCGATCCACTCGTCGGCACCGGTCGACCGCTTCCGGCTCGAGCGCAGCATCTGGGCCTCGCTCAAGAGCTGGGGAAAGATGCGGCGGGTGCGCTGAGCGGGCTGCGGCGCGCAGCAAATGGTCGCGTTATGCACGCCGCAACCCGGTAGGGATTGACAGCGTTGAGATGGAGGAAGACGCTCCATGCGTTCTCCCAGATCGCGCCTACGCGATGGAACACGAAGGAGAGGATATGACGCCACCGGGCCAGCATCGCCGCGATGATCGCCGCGGCATCGTTCGGGCCACGGCGTAGCGGCACTCCGCGAACGGCACGTCCGAGAGCGGCCCCTCGGGCCGCATCAGTGAGGCAAGGCCCATCCTGGCCGCTCTCGGCGCAGCTTCTTGATCTTGATGATTTGAGCTGTCCATCACGCCCGCGCTTGTCGCGGGCTTTTTGATTCGTCATTGCGAGGCGGCCGCAGGCCGCCGAAGCAATCGCGCTCCACAAGCGCATGCATATGCGGGTCGGGATTGCTTCGGCGTGCTTCGCACGCCTCGCAATGACGCGGCGTCCTCAATCGATCGTCAGGTGCTGCTCGCGAATGATCTTCGCCCAGTTCTTGATCTCGGAAGCGATGTATTGACGGAACTGATCGGGCGTGGTCACCATCGACTCGAACATCTGCGGTTCCATGAACTGGGCGCGGAACATCGGGTCGCTCATGACCTTGCGCACATCCGCGTCGATCTTCATGACAATGTCGGGCGGCGTGCCGCCGGTTGCCGCAAGGCCGAACCACGTCACCGCCTCGTAGCCGGGCACGCCGCTTTCCGCGACCGTCGGCACGCCCGGCAGTTGCGGCACGCGATGCAGACTGCCGATGCCGAGGATTTTCAGCCGGTGGTCGCGGAACGGCGGCGCCACGAGGCCGGTGCTGATGCACATCAGGTTGATGTGGCCCGCCATCACGTCGTTGAGCGCCGGCGCGGCGCCGCGATAGTGGACGGCCTGCAGCTTCACGCCCGTCATGTTCTCGAACTTGAGCATGTTCACGTGCGGCGCCGAGCCGATGCTGGCGGTCCCGTAGGTGAGCTTGCCCGGCTGCTGGCGCGCGAGCGCGATCAGGTCGGCGATGTTCGCAACGGGGAGATCGTTGCTCGCGACGATCGCCTGGTTGATGCGCACGAGCCCGGTGATCGGCGTGATATCCTTCGCGACGTCGTAGCCGAGCCGCTCGCGCGAATAGAGCGTCGGATTGAGCACGAAGGTTCCTGCCTCGGCGAGCAGCAGCGTGTAGCCGTCCGGCGCGGCGCGCGCGACCGCCTGCGCGCCGAGGATGTGGCCGGCGCCGCCCTTGTTCTCGATGAGGACCGGCTGGCCCCACATCACCGAGAGCCGCTGCCCGAGCGCGCGCGCCACCACGTCGGTGACGCCGCCTGCCGCGGCCGTCACCAGGATGGTCACGGGCCGCGACGGATAGGGTTGTGCGTGGCTCGGCGCGCAAGCAATGCCGGGGGCGAGGATGACGCACAGCAGAAGTGCCCACACACGCCGTCTCATCTCGCTCGCCCTCACGCCGGCTCTTGCCATCGCGCGGACAATGCGCTGCTTTCCTGCGTTCGGGCAAGGTCCGGAGGCGTGCGGCGCTATGGCGCGCCGGAATTGAATTGCGCCAGCCCCGTCATCCTGAGGTGGCCGAGCGTAGCGAGGCCCTCGCAGGATGAGCGGCCGAGAGGGTGCAGCAAGCGCGCAAGTGGCATCGCACCGGCCGTCGCCCTTCGAGGCTCGCACGACTTGGTCGTGCGAGCGCCTCAGAGTGACGGTCCAAGAGCGGCAGACTCAAGTCTACTGCGTCGCGCCGGCCGCACCCTCCACCACCACGGTTCCCTGCATCTGCGGATGCAGCCCGCAGAAATACTGGAATGTGCCCGGCGTCGTGAACGTGAAGCTGTACTTGTCGCCGGTGTCGAGCGCCTGCGAGCGGAAGTGGCCGATCGACACCACCAAGTGCGGGATGTCGTCCTCGTTGGTCCACGTCACCGTGTCGCCGGCCTTCACGGTGACCTTCTGCGGGCCGAACGTGAAGTTGTCGATCTTCACGTCCATGTTGGCGGCGAGCGCCGCGGCGGGCCAGCCGAGCGCGAGCGCAAGGAAGAGCGCGGCGGCAAACGCGCCGCGCACAAGAGTTGAGACTTTCATTTCGCTGCTTTCTGTTGGGTCTTGGCTTCCGTCAGCCTTGCAGCGGCTGATCGATGATGGCGAGCCGCGCGCTGCCGACCTTGTAGTTGACCTCGGCGATGCCGAGCAGGCTGCGCAGCTTGTCGTCCGGCACCTTCATCGGGCCGGGCGACGGCGCCGTGCCGGGGGCCGGCTGCGGGAAGGCGGTCGAGCGCGCGGTGTGGAACGTGACGTTGCCCTCGACCTTCTGCACGATCTGGTGGATGTGGCCGTTGAGCACCGTCACGGAGCCGAACTTCTTCAAGAGGGCGAGCGCCTGCGCGCCGTCGTCGGTGCCCCAGCCCCACTTCTCGTAGACGGTCCACAGCGGGATGTGGGCGAACACCACGATCGGCGTCGACGCCGACTTTGCCTTGAGGTCGTCGGCGAGCCAGGCGAGCTGGTCGGGCCCGAGGCTGCCGAGGCCGCCGCCCTTGAGGTTGGCGACGTTGACGAGGCCGACGAAGTGCACGCCGTTCTGGTCGAAGCTGTAGTAGCCGCTGCCCTTGGCGTTCTTGCCGTAGCGCTGCTTGTAGAGCGCGCCCGGCTCCGCATCGATGATGTCGTGCTCGCCCGGAACGTAGTGCGTGTCGAGCCCGGCCTGCGAGATGATGTGCTGGGCGTCGTCGAACTCCTTGTCCTTCGACAGATGCGTGATGTCGCCGGTGTGGATCATGAAGGACGGCTTCACATGAAGCGCCTTCACCTTGTTGATCGCCTCTTCCAGCGTGCCGAGCGCATTCGGATTGGCCGGCTTGTCGAAGCCGACATGACTGTCGCTGATCTGCAGGAAGGTCATGCCCTTGGTCTCGGCCATCGCCTCGCCGACGAGGCCGAGCGAGGTCGGGATGCCGCCCGCAACCGTCCACAGGACGCCGGTGCCGGCCCAGGTCATGCATTCCAGTACTTTGCGCCGGCTGATCCCGTCGGCGCCGCGGTCGTCGTCGTGTGAGCTCATCGTCATCTCCTTGTACAAGGGGCCCCGACGGCTTGACCGGAGGTCTGCGCGATTTATTCCCGGCCTTTTGCAAATGGCGGGGTGACGGCGGCGCGCCGCCGGCCTATCTATGAGGGAACCCCGCTCACACCTCCTTAACCATTGATTCGATGAAGTTTCTCGACCAGGCCAAGATTTTCATCCGCTCCGGCGACGGCGGCGCCGGCTGCGTCTCGTTCCGGCGCGAGAAATTCATCGAGTTCGGCGGCCCGAACGGCGGCGACGGCGGCCGCGGCGGCGACGTCGTCGCCGAGTGCGTCGACGGCCTCAACACGCTGATCGACTACCGCTACCAGCAGCACTTCAAGGCGAAGACCGGCGGCCACGGCATGGGCGCGAACCGCTCGGGCGCCTCCGCGCCCGACGTGGTGCTGCGCGTTCCGGTCGGCACGCAGGTGTTCGACGAGGACAACGCGACGCTGCTTGCCGATTTCACCCGGGTGGGCGAGCGCGCCGTGCTCGCCAAGGGCGGCAACGGCGGCTTCGGCAACACGCACTTCAAGTCATCGACCAACCGCGCGCCGCGCCGTGCCAATCCGGGCCAGCCGGGCGAGGAGCGCACCATCTGGCTGCGGCTCAAGCTGATCGCCGACGCGGGCCTCGTCGGCCTGCCCAATGCCGGCAAGTCGACCTTCCTCGCCGCGGTCAGCGCCGCCAAGCCGAAGATCGCCGACTACCCGTTCACGACGCTGCACCCGCAACTCGGCGTCGTCGCCATCGACACGCGCGAATTCGTGCTTGCCGACATCCCCGGCCTGATCGAGGGCGCGCACGAGGGCGCCGGCCTCGGCGACCGCTTTCTCGGCCACGTCGAGCGCTGCCGCGTACTCTTGCACCTCGTCGACGGCGCCTGCGAGCATGCGGGCGAAGCCTACAAGACCGTGCGCGCCGAGCTCGAGGCGTACGGCCACGAGCTTGTCGACAAGCCGGAGATCGTCGCGCTCAACAAGGCGGATGCGCTCACGCCCGAGCAGTTGAAGCAGCAGACCGCGCGGCTCAAGCGCGCCGCCAAGAAGACGCCGCTGGTGATCTCCGGCGTCACGCGCCAAGGCGTGCCCGAGGCGCTGCGTGCGCTCGTGAAGGTGATCGACGCGAGCAGCGTGGACGAGCGGCCGCAAGCGGCGGCGTGGCAGCCGTAAGGACTCGTCATTGAGAGGCGCGCGCAGCGCGCCGAAGCAATCGCATCCGGCATATGTGGCGCGAGATTGCTTCGCGCTACGCGCTCGCAATGACGGGTGGAGACAGATGGAACTGTGGCTGTTCCATGTCATCGCGATCCCTACATGAAACCCAGCGGCTGCGAAGCCGTTCTCGCACGGCGGGGACAAGCGAGAAAGGTCGGCCCGCCCCGCCAGGGCGCGAGCCGGGAGATTCATGTGCGGAATATGCGGTGAGATTCGCTTCGACGATGACGAGCCCGATCTAGCGACAATCCAGAAGATGACGGGAACGCTCGCGGCGCGCGGTCCGGACGCGAGCGGGTTCTTCGCCCAGGGCCGCGTCGCGCTCGGCCATCGGCGGCTGAGCATCCTCGATCTCACGGCGACCGGCCAGCAGCCGATGTTCGACGCAACGCTCGGCCTCGCCGTCGCCTTCAACGGCTGCATCTATAATTTCCGCGACCTGCGGCGCACGCTCGACGCGAAGGGCTATCGCTTCTTCTCCGACTGCGACACCGAGGTCATCCTCAAGGCCTATCACGCGTGGGGGCCGCACTGCGTCGAGCGCTTCTACGGCATGTTCGCGTTCGCGATCTGGGAGCGCGACAGCGGGCGCGTGGTGCTGGCGCGCGACCGGCTCGGCATCAAGCCGCTCTATCTCGCCGCGACGACAGGCGGCCTGCGCTTCGCCTCGACACTGCCGGCGCTGATCGCCGCGGGCGGCGTTGACACCACGATCGACCAGCAGGCGCTGCACCACTACATGTCGTTCCATGCCGTGGTGCCGGCGCCGCTCACCATCCTCGAAGGCGTGCGCAAGCTTGCCCCCGCCACCATCCTCACGATCGAGCCGGATGGCACGCGGCGCGAGGAGACCTATTGGACGCTGACCGTCGGCGCCCGGCGCGAGGACCGCGCGATCTCGACGGCCGAGTGGCGCGAGGCGGTGCTCGCGACGCTCACGACCGCGGTCGAGCGCCGGCGCGTCGCCGACGTGCCGGTCGGCGTGCTGCTGTCGGGCGGGCTCGACAGCTCGCTCGTGGTCGCGCTTCTGGCCGAGGCCGGCGCGGCAACCGATCTCAAGACCTTCTCGATCGGCTTCGAGCGCGTCGGCGACGTCGTGGGCGATGAATTCCGCTATTCGGATCTGATCGCCAGGAAATATGCGACCGATCACCACCGCATCCGCATCGACCGTGATCGCGCGCTGTCGGCGCTGCCGGGCGCGATCGCCGCCATGTCGGAGCCGATGGTGAGCCACGACGCGATCGGCTTCTACCTCCTCGCCGCGGAGGTCGCGCGCCACGTGAAGGTCGTGCAGAGCGGCCAGGGCGCCGACGAGATCTTCGGCGGCTACCACTGGTATCCGCCGCTGATGCGCGCCAACGACGCGGTCGCGGAATACGCCCGCGTCTACTTCGACCGCGACCACGCCGAGATGGGCGAGGCGCTTGAGCCCCGCTTAATGAACGGCGACTACAGCCGCGAATTCGTCGAGCGCTTCTTCGCGCGCGCCGGCGGCGCCCGGCCGATCGACAACGTCCTCGCCCTCGATACGCAGATCATGCTGGTCGACGACCCGGTCAAGCGCGTCGACAACATGACCATGGCCTTCGGCCTCGAGGCGCGCGTGCCCTTCCTCGACCACGAGCTGGTCGAGCTCGCGGCCCGCATCCCGGCCGACCTCAAGGTGCGCGACGGCGGCAAATGGATCCTCAAGGAGGCGGCGCGCGCGGTGGTGCCGGCCGAGGTGATCGACCGGCCGAAAGGCTATTTTCCGGTCCCGGCGCTGAAATATCTGCGCGGGCCGTTCCTCGACTTCGTGCGCGACACCCTGAATGCGCCGGCGGCACGCCAGCGCGAGCTGTTTCGGCGCGACTATGTCGAGCGCCTGCTCGCCGATCCGGAAGGCGAGCTGACGCCGAAGCGGAATTCCAAGCTGTGGCAGGTCGCGCTGCTCGAAGGCTGGCTGCAGGCGCAGGGGATTTAGCCCTCCTCGTCATTGCGAGCGCGAAGCGCGAAGCAATCGCGTTCCACGAGCGCCGACGATTGCGGATCGGGATTGCTTCGGCGCCTTCGGCGCCTCGCAATGACGGGTTAGGCCTTCCGCCCGTTGCAATCCCGCCCCCCCTGTGAGACAGGTGCCCGATCCGGCCCGGGCACATGTCGCGCAAAATCCCATCGCTCAAGGACTTCCGCCGCATCGTCGTCAAGGTCGGCTCATCGCTCTTGGTCGACGCCGACGCCGGGCGGGTGAAGGAGGCGTGGCTCGCCTCGCTCGCCGACGACATCGCCAGGCTGCACGGCAAGAAGTGCGACATCCTGGTGGTGTCGTCCGGCGCGATCGCGCTCGGCCGCGCGCTGCTCAAGCTGCCCAAGGGTGCGCTCAAGCTGGAAGACAGCCAGGCCGCCGCGGCGGTCGGCCAGATCGCGCTTGCGCGCACCTGGTCGGAGGCGCTCGGGCGCCACGGCATCGGCGCCGGCCAGGTGCTGGTGACGCTCAACGACACGGAGGAGCGCCGGCGCTACCTCAATGCGCGCAACACCATCGCCAAGCTGCTCGAGTGGCGCGCCGTGCCGGTGATCAACGAGAACGACACGGTGGCGACCAGCGAGATCCGCTACGGCGACAACGACCGTCTGGCCGCGCGCGTCGCCACCATGGCGAGCGCCGACGTGCTGGTGCTCCTCTCCGACATCGACGGGCTCTACGATGCGCCGCCGGACCGCAACGCCGACGCCAAGCTCATCCCGCTGGTCGAGCGCATCACCCCGCAGATCGAGGCGATGGCGGGCGATGCCGCCTCGGAATTCTCGCGCGGCGGCATGGTGACCAAGATCGAGGCGGCGAAGATCGCGACCACCGCCGGCACGCATCTCGTGATCGCGTCCGGGCGCGTCGACCATCCGCTCGCCGCGATCGCGCAGGGCGCGCGCTGCACCTGGTTCCTGACGCCGGCCAATCCGGTGACGTCGCGCAAGAAATGGATCGCCGGCTCGCTCGAGCCGAAGGGCACGCTGACGATCGACGCCGGCGCGGTCGCGGCGCTGCGGCGGGGCAAGAGCCTGCTGCCGGCGGGCGTGATCCGGGTCGACGGCCAGTTCAGCCGCGGCGATGCGGTGGTGATCCGCGGCCCGGATGCGGCCGAGATCGGCCGCGGCCTCGTCGCCTACGACGCCGAGGACGCGGCGAAGATCAGAGGCCGCTCGTCGGCCGATGTCCTCGGCATTCTCGGCTTCGCGGGCCGCGTCGAGATGGTGCACCGCGACGACATGGTGCTGGGGGGGGAGTAGCCGTCATTGCGAGGAGCGCGAAAGCGCGACGAAGCAATCTCGATCCGCAATCGCAGGCCTTGCGGATCGAGATTGCTTCGCGCTACGCGCTCGCAACGACTAGCGCGGCGGCCGCACCGCCCAGGCGAGCGCCTCGGCCATGCGGTCATGGCCCCAAAAAAGCTCGCCGTCGGCGCAGATGAAGGTCGGCGCGCCGAAGACGCCGTGCCGTTCCGCGTCGGCGGTCGTGGCGCGCAGGCGCTCCTTGATCTCGTCGGAGCGGGCCCGCGCCAAGGCAGGTTCCGCCGCGACTCCCAGGCCTTGCAGCAGGTCGCGCATGACGCCTTCGTCGCCGATCGACCGACCCTCGCCGAACTCCGCGGCGTAGACGGCGCGGCAGAAGCGTTCGCCCCAACCCTCGTCGAGGCCGACATGGGCGAGGCGCGCCGCGAGCAGGCTCGGCTGCGGAAACGGATCGGGCCGCCGGAACCGCAATCCCAATCGCGCGCAGATGCGGTCGAGGTCGCGCCACATGTAGCGGCCCTTGGCGGGATAGATGTTGAACGGCGAGTTGTCCCAGCCCTGCGCCTTGAAGATCGGCCCGAGCAGGAACGGCCGCCAGCGCACCGTGACGCCCGCGCCTTCCGCCAGCGCGGCGATGCGCATCGCGGCCGGATACGAATAGGTCGAGGCGAACTCGAGATAGAAGTCGATTGCAGGACGGCTCATCGGTCACCTCCTCGCGGCGCGGCATTCAGTCAGCCCGCGCGGCCGGACCGACCAAGCTTAGCGTGGGAACCCGAATCCGCCCAAGGCGTTACCTTGCCGACCACGGAGTCTCCATATGATGGAAGCGCGCAAGTTGGCAGTCCCGCTCTTGGCTTTCGCGGGCGGCGCGATTCTCGGCCGTGTGCTGGGCCTCAAGACGCTGGTGCGCGGCGCCATGACGGCGGCGGCCGTGACCGGCATTGCCCAGCCCGCGATAATCGAACCGCACCGGCGCACGAATGGTGCGCCGCGGCGGCGCAAGACCGTACAGCGCGGCGCGCATCGTCGCAGCCCGCAGAAGAAATCGGCGCCGGTGTGAGCTAAGCCTATCGTCTCACCGTTCCGCTGCACGCGCGCGTCGCCACACCGAGTGCGCGGCGCACATGCGTTCGTGCCACTTGCGCCGGCCCGACCGAGCGCAGAAAGTTCCTCCCGCACAACAACGTCGAGGGAGGGCTTTCATGTCGATCGACCGGGCGGCCAATCGCCGCCGCTTCCTGCAATTTCTCGCCGCGAGCCCGCTGTTCGCGGCGGGCGCCGGCGCGGCGATGGCCGAGACCTTGCTGCCCAAGGCGAGGCAGCCTGATCCCTTGACGTGGGGTCCGTTCGACCCGGCCAACCTGATCAAGACGCCGAAGGAAGCGATCAACGTCTTCGATTTCGAGCCGGTGTGCCGGCAGAACGTGCCGCCCGCGCATTTCGGCTACATGGCCGCCGGCATCGACGACGAGGTGACGCTGCGCGCGAACCGCGAGGACATGCTCAAATACCGGCTGCGGCCGCGCCGGCTCGTCGACGTGAGCAAGGTCGACATGAGCGCGGAGATCCTCGGCGTGAAGTACAGCTCGCCGATCTTCATCTGCCCGATCGGCTCGAACAAGGCCTATCACCCGGACGGCGAGATCGCGGTCGCCCGCGCCGCCAAGGTCGGCAATCATCTGCAGATGCTTTCGACGGTCGCGACCAGCTCGGTCGAGGACGTCACGGCGGCGCGCGGCGCGCCGATCGTGCAGCAGGTCTATGCGACCAACAAATGGGAGGTCGCACGGACCATCGTGAAGAATGCCGAGAACGCCGGCTGCATCGCGGTTGCGGTGACGGTCGACCGCTCGGGCGGGCGCAATCAGGAAACGCTCTTCCGGCTGCGCCGCACCGACACGCGCAACTGCTCGAGCTGCCACGACCGCAGCACGCTCAAGTCCAATTTCCGCGACAAGCCGAACCTCGCGCGCGCGGATCTCACCGGACTGAAGAACATCCAGTCCTCGGCGATGACCTGGGACTTCTTCAAGCGGCTGCGCGACATCACCAAGATGAAGATCGTCATCAAGGGCATCCTCGCCTACGAGGACGCCGTGATCGCCGCCGACAACGGCATCGACGCGATCATCGTCTCCAATCACGGCGGCCGCGCCGACGATGCGGGGCTTTCCACCATCGCGGCGCTGCCGGACATCGTCGCGGCGGTGAAAGGGCGCATGCCGATATTGGTCGACTCCGGATTCCGCCGCGGCACCGACGTCGTCAAGGCGCTCGCCATGGGCGCGACCGCGGTCGGCATCGGCCGGCCCTATATCTGGGGCCTCGGCGCGTTCGGACAGGCGGGCGTCGAGCGGGTGCTCGAGCTCATGCGCATCGAGCTCTATGCCATGATGCAGCAGATGGGCGCGCCGACCATCAAGGACCTGAAGCCCGCGATGGTGCAGCGGGTGTAGCGAGGATGGCGACGTGGCAGGCGGCGCATGCGGCGGTCGGGCTGCTTGCCGTTCATAATCCCAGATACGCCTTGCGGATTTCGGCGCGTTTGCCGACCTCGGCGCTCGGACCGTCGATCACCGGCCGGCCTTCGGCGATCACATATGCATAGTCGCAGATGGCGAGGGCGAGACGGAGGTTCTGCTCGACCAGGAGGATGGTGACGCCGCTGTCCTTGAGCGTCCGCAGCGTGCCGACGATCTGCTTGACGACCACCGGCGCAAGGCCGAGCGACAGCTCGTCGATGATGAGCAGATCCGGCATCGCCATGAGGCCGCGGCCGATGGCGAGCATCTGCTGCTCGCCGCCCGAGAAGGTGCCGGCCTTCTGCGAGCGGCGCTCCCGGAGGCGCGGAAACAGCGTATAGACGAGCTCCATCTGCCGCGCCCGGTGCGCGCGGGCGCGCCGCGAATAGGCGCCCATCTCCAGGTTCTCCTGCACCGTCATGTCGCCGAACAGCTGCCGGCCCTCCGGCACCAGCACGAGCCCGCGCGCCGCCTTGGCGTGAGCGGAGAGGCGCGTCACGTCCTCGCCGTTGAACACCACGCGGCCGGCGCGCGGCCGGATGCTGCCCGTGATGGCGCGCAGCGACGTGGTCTTGCCGGCGCCGTTCGCCCCGAGCAGGGTCGTCATGCGGCCGCGCGCGACGTCGAGCCCGATCCCCCACAGCACCTGCACGTCGCCATAGCCGGCCTGCAGCTGCTCGACCGACAGCAAGGTCGTTTCGCCCGGTGCCGCGCTCACTGACGTTCATCCATGTCGTCCGGCTCCTCGTCGCCCAGATAGGCCGCGATCACCTCGGGATCGGCCGCGACCTCGCGCGGCGTCCCCTGCGTGAGCTTTTCGCCGAGATTGAGTACGACGATGCGGTCGGACAGGGTCATGATCACGCGCATGACGTGCTCGATCATGAGGATCGACACGCCGCGCTCGCGGATGCGCCGCACGATCTCGATCATCTGCTCGATCTCGGTCTGGTTGAGGCCGGCCAGGACCTCGTCGAGCAGCAGAAGATGCGGCCGCGCACTGAGCGCGCGCGCCAATTCGAGCCGCTTCTTGCCCGCGGTCGTGAGCTGCCCGGCCAGCAAGTCGAGCTGGCCGCCCAGGCCCACCAGGCCGGCGACCTCGCGCGCGGCCTCGCGTGCCGCCGACAGCGACAGGTTCTCGCGCCCGAAGCAGGCGCCGACCGTGCAGTTCTCCAGCACCGTGAGCCCGGCGAGCGGCTGGACGATCTGATGCGCGCGCGCAAGCCCGCTGCGGGCGACGCGATAAGGCGGCTTTCCGGTGATGTCGGCGCCGCGAAACACGATGCGCCCGGCGTCCGGGGGATAGACGCCGTTGATGAGGTTGAACACGGTCGACTTGCCGGCGCCGTTCGGGCCGATCAGCCCGAGGATCTCGCCCGCGTCGACGCGCAGGTCGAGGTCGTGCACCGCCAGCACGCCGCCGAAGCGTTTCGACACGTTGACGACCTCGAGCAGCGTGCTCATTCGAGCCACCAGCGCAGGCGCGGCCAACGGCGGCGCACGAAGCCCATGAGGCCGCCGGGCACGAACAGCACGATGAGAAGCAGCAGCGCGCCGGCGATGACCAGCTGGAAATGCGAGAACGCCTCCGTGGTCAGCAGCGCGCCGCGCAGCTCTTCGTAGAGGAAGGCGCCCAGCGCCGGCCCGATGACGGTCCCCTGCCCGCCGAGCATCACCATGACGATCGCCTCGATCGAGAGTCCGAGATTGAAGGCGCCGGTCGGCTCGATGATGCCGAGCTTGAAGAAATAGATCGCGCCCGCGACCGCGGGCAGCATCGCGGAGGCGCTGTAGACGAGCGCCTTGAACAGCGGCGTCGGCACGCCGAGCGTGGCGGCGGCATCCTCGTTCTGGCCGATGGCGAGCAGCCCCAGGCCGAATTTGGAGTTCCTGATCGCGTAGCTCGCGAGCAGCGACAGCGCCATCACGGCGACGATGAGAAAATAGGCCAGCCAAAGGGCCTGCATCGGGCCGCCCAGCGGCGCATAGGCGTCGAACGACAGGTAGATGCCGGTTGCGCCGCCCCACGGCTCGAAATTGGTCACCAGCTGGCGCACCGCCTCGTTGATCCCGATGGTCGCAAGGGCGAAGAAGGCGCCGCGCAGGCGCAGGATGCCGAGGCCGAACAGGAGCGCGACCGCGCTGACCGCAAGCCCGCCGGCGATGGCGGCAGGCAGCAGCGGCCAGTGCCATTCGCTCACCAGATAGACCCCGACATAGCCGCCGAGCCCGAAGAACACGATGTTGCCGAAGTTGACGTAGCCCGCGTAGCCGATCATCAGGTTGAGGTTGCTGGCGAGGATCACATAGACGGCCGCGAGCACGAGGCCTTCGCGCAGCTCGACGTCATCGGTCCAATACGGAACGAGGGCGACGCCGAGCGCGACCGCGACGACCAGCCAGGGAAAGGGGCGACGCCACACGGATCAGCCTTTCGACAGCGCAAAGATGCCGCGCGGGAACGTCATCAGGCACAGCACGAACAGGCCGAACTCGATGATCGGCGTCCAGCTCACCGGCATGAACGGGGTCGTGAGCCCTTCGACGAGGCCGAGCGCGATGCCGCCCAAGAGCGCGCCCGCCGGATTGCCGAGTCCGCCCAGCACCGTGACGACGAAGCTCTTGAGCTGATAAGCGTCGCCCGACAGCACCGTGAACGGGAACATGGTGGCGATCAGCGTGCCCGACACGGCGGCAAGCGCGACGCCGAGGCCGAACGCCATGGACAGGATCTGCGTCGTCGGAATCCCGGACAGCTCGGCCGCTTCGCGGTTGCTGGCGACCGCGCGAATCGCCTTTCCGACGCGGGTGTGGTGCAGGAAGAGATAGAGCAGTCCCGCGATCACACCGGCCAGCACCGCCGCCATGATGTGCGTGCCAGTGAACGTATAGTCTCCCCAGGTGATCCCCGGCAGCGTGACCGACACGTTGAACGGGCTCGTCGTCCACAGCGCGGTGCCGATCCCGACCAGCACCATGTTGACCGCAAAGGTCGCGAGCAGGCTCATGAGCACCGGGCGGCCGATGATGCGGTGCACGGCAAGCCAGTACAGAACCACCCCGCACGCGAATCCGGACACGATCGAGATCGGCACGGCGCTGTAGGCGGGTAGGCCGAGCGCCGAGGCGAGAAAGTACAGGCCGAACATCCCGAACACGATCATGGCGCCGTGGGCGAGATTGATCACGTTCATGACGCCCCAGATCAGCGTCAATCCCATGGCGGCGAGGCCGTAGACGGCGCCGATCAGCACGCCGTCGAGAATGGAAGCCAGGATAGCTGTCATGCCCATGGGCCGCGCCGCGCCGCGCGGCCCTCCCCTCTATCGTCGATGCGCCAGACGGAAGGATCGCGCGAACGATCCCGCTTGGATCAGTAGGCGATCTCCGCCGTCTTGGCTGCCTTCGGCCAGATCACTTCCTTGACGAGCTTGCCGCCCTTCATCTGCCACTGCGCAAGCACCATCTCGTGGCCGATCTGCAGCCCGTGCTCCTTCGGATCGGTCGCGAACTTGGTGCGGCCGAACATGGTGGTGACGTCCGTCTTGTTGAGCGCCTCCGCGACCTTGGCGGGCTCGATCGAGCCGGCCTGCTCGATCGCGTGCTGCAGGATCAATCCGGCCGCGTAGCCGCCGGCCGCGTGATAGCCGGGCGCGATCTTGTACTTGTCGGTGAAGCGCTTGGTGAACTCGGCCGCGGTCGGGCCGAAGTCGGGCCGGAAGCTGACCTGCGGCTCCCATTGCGAGGGGACCGAGATGCCGCGCGCCGCGTCGCCGAGCGTTGCGAAGTTCGGGCTGTCGGGCGCAACCAGCAGCGTCACCCATTTGACGCCGGCCTTCTGGTCATGCAGCTGGCGCGCCAGAGTCGCGCCGTCCGCATAGTGGCCGCCGCCGAACAACGCGTCCGCCTTGTCGGCGATGATCTTGTTGATGATCGGGCCGAAGTCGGTGGTCGAGCCGCTGTAGGACTCGTCGAGCGACAGCGCCACGCCTTCCTTGGTGGCCTGGCGGCGGACCGCCTGGGCAACTGCCTTGGAGAACGGATCGTCCTCGTACACGAAGGCGATCTTGGCCTTCGGGTTCGTTGCCTTGAGCGCCTGCAGGGCGCCGGCAAGGTACTGGTCGGCCGGAGAGTAGAGCTGGAACAGATATTTGTTTCCGAGCCGATACGGCTTCTCCTCGGCGCCGCCGGTGGTGATCATCACGCGACCGTACTGCTCGGAAACGATCGCCGCCGTCGCCACCAGCCCGGACGAATAGGGGCTGAAAAGGAACTGCGCCTTGTCCTGGACGATGATGCGCGTGTAGAGCTGCTGGACGCGGGTATTCTGCGACTCGTCGTCGTAGCTGACGAATTTGATCTGATACTGCTTGCCGCCGACCTTCAGCCCGCCGGTCGCATTGACCTCGTCGCGCCACAGCTCGAAGCCGCGCATCTGCGCGGTGGAATCATTGTTGAGCTTGCCGGTCTGCGACGCCGTAAAGCCGATCGTGATGGTGTCGTCGGCCGCAAGCGCCGGCGTCGCTCCGGCGGCGAAAGCCGCGCCGAGCACGAGCCCGAACCATGTCCTGGCGAACTTCATCGTTCCCTCCTGACCATGCCGCGTCGCGGACGCGACGGCGTGCGCCCATCGCGTCGGAGCGAGGGCCTCAGGCGACATCTCTGACCGACTGATCGTGCCTCGCTTTGATCTTGATCAAGGAGCGGCGCGAGCGGGTGGGGAATTTAACCGCACCCCGTATCAGCCCGGGGCAGGCGCGGATATGGGTCAGCCCAGCGCCTTGTCCATGCGGTAGTTGAGGAACTCCTGCGCCCAGCGCATCACGCGCTGCGGCGCGATGACGCGGAAGCCGCGGTGCTCGAAGAACGGCCGCGCCGTGATGCTCGCCTCGGTGAAGAGCCGCAGCAGGCCGTGCGCGCGCGCGCCCGCCTCGACGGTGCGCAACAGCAGGCTGGCAATGCCGACGCCCTGGTGATCGGCGTGGACATAGAGCATGTCGATCAGCCCGTCGCGCGCCACGTCGACGAAGCCGACCGGCGCGCCGTCGAGATCGGCGACCCACACCTCCTTGTTGTCGAAACGGTGCCGCCATTGGCGCGCATCGATCTGGTCGGGCGCCCAGGCCATCACCTGCTGCTGCGAATAGTCGCGACCGTTGATCCGCCGCACGGTGTCGCGGAAGAGCGCGATCAGGCCGGCGAGATCATTCGGCCGGTAGCGGCGGATATCGATCGGCATCGTGGCGACCCCCTGCCGTTTGCATACGCGCGCTCCGGGCACAATCCATGGCGAAACGGCGATTTGAATCAGACATCACGCTGATGCCCGCCGCGCCGGCGCCGGCGCCGGCCGATGCCCGCGCGTCGGCACATGCATCGCTTCTTCCTCGGCGTCCTGCGGCGCGCCCCAGAACTCGGCGAGGCTCGGGCCGTTACGCAAGCGCCGGTCGCGAAACAGGTAGTTCCAGATCTCGTGAAACCAGACACGCCGGCCCATGCGGTAATACCACCGGATGCCGTGGCGAATCTTGCGATCACGATGCGCGATATAGCGCTTGAGCGCGCGCGGACGCAATTGCACGACCGCCTCGATGAATTTCACCCACGCGATCAAGCGCCACGGCGGCATGTGGCGCGTCGCCAGCACCTGATGCTTGTAATCCCAGCGCCGCTGATCGGTCTGGATGACTTCCCGGTTGGCGGCGATGCGGAAGTACGGTGTCCAGCGGTGCGGCGTGACGTAGAGCGTCTGGATCTGATCGGGGTCGTAGGAGAGAAGCTGGCGCAGGCCGCGGATGAGATCGCGGTCGGTCTCCTCCTCGAAGCCGACCACCCAGGTCGCCATCGACAGAATGTCGTGCCGGCGCAGCAGGCGGATCGCCTCGCGGTCCTTGACGGTAGCGCCGCCCTTGCGGATGAGCCGCAGCGTCGCCTCGTCGGTGTTCTCCATGCCCATGAGGAAGCGCTCGAAGCCCGCCTGCTTGTAGAGGTCCAGAATGTCGGCGTCGCGCACGATGTCATCGGCGCGGGTCGAGCCGACGAGGGTGAGCTCGACGTTCTCGGCGATCAGCGCCTCGAGGAAGGCGCGCCACGCCTTGCGCGAGGCGCTCGGATTCTCGTCGGCGAAGTTGATCACCTCGACGCCGTGCTCGCGGTGCAGCCGGGCGATCTCGGCGGCGAATTTCTTCGGGTCGCGATGGCGGAAGCGGGTCCAGAAGCCGCGCTGGCCGCAATAGGTGCAGGGATGCGGACAGCCGCGCGAGAACTGCACCACCACGGCGCGCTTGCCGCCCCAATAGCTGTAGCGCGCGTGATCGATCAGCTCCCAGCCGACGCGGCAGGAGTCGAGATCGGCGATCATCGGCGCCGGCGGCGTGCCGATGACGACGCCGCGGTCGCGAAACGCGATGCCGCGCACGGCCAGCAGCGGGCGGCCGTTGTCGAGCGCCGCGATCAGGCGCGGCGCCGTCTCCTCGCCCTCGCCGCGCACGATGATGTCGATCTGCGGCTCCTCGTTGAGAATCTCGCGCCAGTGATAGGTCGGAAAGACGCCGCCATAGATGATCCAGGCGTCGGGCAGCGCCTCGCGCAGCGCGCAGGTGAGATCGCACACGACCGGATGGCCGGAAGTCGAGCCCGAATGGCCGAGCATGACGGCATCGGGGCGCCGCGCGCGGGCCTGCGCGACGATGTCGACGATCCGCATCGGGCCGAACTCGGCGTCGATCAGCGCGACCTCGTGACCGGCATCGATCAGCGGGCCGCCGATCGCGATGAGGCCGAGCGGCGGCAATTGCTCGCGCGGGATGCGGCTGCCGATCGAGGGATGCGGCGGATTGATGAGCAGGATGCGCATGCGCGGCCTATTTCGGCAGGACCGCGAGCACGATCGGCATTTCCCAGCAGCGCGCGCGCGGACGCAGCAGCGGGGTGAGCAGCTTCAGCGCGCCGTCGTGAACCGCGAGCTCCCACTGCCCGCACGTGCGGCGGCGAAATCCGCCGAGCGCGACGCCTTGCGAGGCGACCGGCCCGCCGTCGAGGTTGAGCGCCACGGCGAGATCGAGCGGCGCCGCGCGCAAGAACGTCGCCAGCCGTTCGAGCGAAAAGAATGCGTCTTTGGTCGTGCCGAAGATGATCCGGCCGGCGCGGTCCTGCGCGACGAAGCTGCGGTTGGCGAGCCAGCGCCAGTCGGCATTGACGCGGCTGGCGCCGTCTGCGCTCACGAGCAGCGGAAAGGACACCATCGCGTCGGCGACGCCACGCAGCGCGATGTGCCAATCCACGCGGGAGAGATCGTGAATGCGGGCCGATGTCGGCGACGCCACGAACGCGCCGTGGCTCGCCACATAATGGCGCGGCCCGGACAGGACGCCGGCACTGACAAGCGGCGTATCGGGCGTCCCATCGCGGGTGTAGTAGCTGCCGTTGATGACCAGCACCGCGCCGAGCGCGCTCATCCATTTGTCGACATTCCGGGTGCCGGCGGGATCGTTGCGGACGACGAAGTGAAAGCGGTCGGGATCGACGCGCGCGAGCGAAATGCGCTCGACCTCCGCGCCGTTGGCGATGACAGGCAGCTCGGCGACCTCGAAGCCCGGTGCGATCGTGTGCCACGCGAGGGCGCCGGGCGTTGCGGCAACGGACCGGTCGCTGAGGGCGAGGCGCATGGCCGCGGACAGGCGCGGGTCGTCGGGCGCGACCGTCGCCCAGATCATGACGTTGCGCTGGAGCAGCACGTTGAAGGCGAACGTCCCGCCATAGACATAGGCGCCGGCGAGGGTCAGCGCGACGACGCCGAGGAATGTCGCGCCGACGCGCGTCAGCAAGCGCCGGAAGTGCCGCGATCCGCGCATGTGGGTCATTCCGGCCCTGTCAGAAAGGCGGCCGCCGCGGTGGGGACGCGCGGCGGCCGCCGCAATGTCGACGCGGGGGGAAGGGGGAGCGCCGACATCGTTTCCTCATCGCGCCTATCCGATACCCATTTGGCGCAAGACGAGGAGATTGAAACGGATGAGCATCAGGGGAATGGGCGCGACGGCCAAAATTGCCGCAATTGGCACCACAATCGGAAAGATGAGCTGGCGCGCGGCGGCGCGGGGCCGCCACGCGATCGCACCGGTCGATGCGCGCGGCCCAAATGCGGCAAATTGTGCGGCAAGTTGCGCGGCAGGTTGCTGAATCGGACTGGCCATGAGTTGCCCTCCTGCACATGTCCACCCGCAGCGCCCGTGCTCTTTTGTCGTCGCAAACGCGCCTTTGCGCGAGCGTCTAGTTGCGGCTTGTTCGGCAATGTGCCGCCGCGTTGCGCCTTGCCGAATCCGTCCCGGTGCGGATATGTGAGGACTTGTACGGACTCGATACTCAAAGACTTGGGAGCCGAGGGGGCCGATGCAGGTCAATAGCGAGACCAAGCTGACCGACGAGCAGAGCCGGCTGGTCGCAACACAGATCCGCGAGGAGCTGGCACGCCGCCGCATTTCGCGCCAGCTTCTGGCCGACCAGGCCAAGATCAGCATCTCGACCCTGGAAAAGGCGCTGTCCGGCCGGCGGCCGTTCACGCTCGCGACCACGATCCGGCTCGAGCAGGCGCTCGGCGTGACGCTGCGCAATCATCAGGCGCCGACGCCGGCGCCGAACGGCGTTGCGCCCGACGAGCTCGGCTTCTACTCGCGCCGCGCCGTGCAGTGGATCGAGGGCGCCTACCTGACGCTGCGGCCCTCGTTCGGCGACAAGGACGCGATCTATGCCTACCGCACCGAGATCGCCTGGGACGAGGCGTCATCGCGGCTCACCTTCAAGGAGTCGGAGCGGCTCGACGCCGCCTTCACCCAGCACGGCCTGGTCTCGGTGCCGGCCCCATCGGGCCACATCTATCTCGTCACCAATGTGCACGGGCAGTATCGGCTGATCATCGTGACGCGGCCGACCATCTCGGGCGAGATGTACGGCATCCTCACCACGCTGCAGGTCGGCCGCGGCGCGCAGCTCACGCCGGTCGCGGCGCCGATCGCGTTCATCCCGCTGCACGGACTGAAGGAAGTCCACTTCGGCCGCGTGGGGCCTGGCGACTCGTGCTTTGCGATGTACCAGAAGCACCTCAAGCGCACGGTGGACGAGCCGTTCGCGCTGTTCCTGCCGGGGTAGATTCTTCTCCCCTCTCCCGCGCGCGAAACGAGTGGCGGGGAGGGGTCGGGGGTGGGGGGCGCCGCTTGGTCAGAGCAAGCGGCGTTCAGCCTTTCCACCAATTTCGAGCAAGGGTAGTCCCCCCACCCACGCTCCGCGGCTTCGCCGCGTCACTCGACCCTCCCCGCCAACGGGCGGGAGGGTACCCACGAGCCTCGTCGCTCGATCAAAGATCAGTTACCGCTCATCCAGCTTTTCCGCGAACGCCGCGATCGTCTGCTGATAGACGGTCGACTTGTTCCAGGCGGCGAGCACGGCAAAATTGGCCGAGCCCTCGCGGTAGCCGCCGCCCGCCTGCCAGCCGAAGCTGTGCAAAAGGTTGGCGATGGAGGCGAGCGTGTCGGGCACGCTGCGGATGAGATCGCGGCGGCCGTTGCCGTCGAAATCGACGGCGAACTTGACGTAGTTCGACGGCAGGAACTGCGCCTGCCCGAGCTCGCCCGCCCAGGCGCCGCGCATCTCGGACGGCGAAAGATCGCCGCGCGCGATGATCTGCAGCGCGGCCAGGAGCTCGCCCTGGAACATCTCGCTGCGCCGGCAATCGTGCGCGAGGGTCGCAAGCGCGCGCAAGGTCGGCGTGCGGCCGATATCGGCGCCGAAACCGGTCTCCAGTCCCCAGATCGCGATCACGACCGAGCCGGGCACGCCGAAGCGCGCTTCGATGCGCCGCAGCAGCGCGACGTGCACCTGCATCATGCGCCGCCCCTTGGCGAGATGCTCGGCGATGCGGTGGGTCGCGAACTGGGCGAAGCTCTGACGGAAAACACCCTGGCGGTGATCGAGCGAGATCACCTGCGGATCGGGGCTGGTCACGCCGTCGAGCGCCGCGAGCGCGCGCGACGAGATGCCTTGCGCAGCCGCCTCGCGGCGGAAGGTCGCAAGCCAGGTCGCGAAGTCGCCGCCGCAGGCGGCGGCGAGCACCGGCGAGCTGGTGAAAAGGTACAGCAGAGTGAGGGCAAGCGCGTAAATCGGAGGCTTCATCGATCTTCTCACCAAGCTCCCTCGAGTCGCACCACGCCCTGACGAAGAGAATGCCGGGCGATCATCGATGGCAGATGACCGCCCTCGTCGCGGCCCAATGCTGCCCGAGGAGCGGCGATATCGGATTGCAGGCGCCGGACCTCGCCGGGCCATTTTCGGCGATTCAGCGAGCATCGCAAGTTGTAAAGTTCGCGCCGGGCGACGCTGTGCCGCGCTCGCCTACGCGTGACCCGCATGCGAAAGTCGCTCCGTCATGAAAGAAGCCTCCATGCATCGACGTCAGTTCATCGTCTCAACGCTTGCGGCCAGCGCCGGTCTCGCCGCGCGCCCGGCGCGCGCCGCAGGCTACCCGGACGCGAGCCGCACCATCCGGCTGATCGTGCCGTTTGCGGCGGGCGGCGGCGTCGACGTGCTGGCTCGGCTCTATGCGCAGGCGCTGAAGGAAAAGCACGGGCTCACCGTCGTGGTCGAAAACCGCGCCGGAGCGAGCGGAACGGTCGGCGGCCAGGTGGTGCACCAGGCGGCGGCGGACGGCTATACGCTGCTGTTCTCGGCCTCGACCCACACGACCGCGCGCCTCGTCATGCGCGAGGTGCCGTACGATCCGATCACCGACTTCACGCCGATTGCGCGCGTCGGCGAGGCGCCGATGCTGCTGATCATGGCGAAGGACCGGCCGCAGAAGACCGTCGCCGAGGTGGTGGCGGCGGCGAAGAAGGACCCGGCGCAATGGGTCTTCGCCGCCTCCTCGCTCGGCTCGATGGGCTACCTGGCGACCGTGGCGTTCAACCAGAATGCCGGCCTCAACCTCACGATCACGTCCTATCGCGGCACCGCGCCGGCGCTGACCGACGTCGCGGGCGGCCACGTGCAGCTCATGATCGACCCGCTGCTGGTGCTGCTGCCGCAAGCGCGCGCCGGCGCCGTCAAGGCGCTCGCGACCACGACGGCGAAACGCAGCCCGCTCGCGCCCGACATCCCGACCGCGGCGGAGAGCGGGATGACCGGGTTGGAATTTGCGTCGTGGTACGGCTTCTGGGGACCGAAGGGACTGCCGGCCGACATCGTCGCGTGGCTCAACGGCGCGGTGAACGAGGCGACGGCGGATCTCGCCAAGGCCGGGCGCTTTGCCCAGCTCGGCCAGGAGCCGGTGACCGGATCGCCGGACGATTTCGCGCGCTACATCGCGGCGGATTTCAAGCGCAGCGAGGCGCTGCTGAAGGCGGCGGGGTTCCGGCCGATCTGAGAACGCACCGACGAGGTTTCAAGCACCGAAACGTTCATCGTATGTATTGCAGATCCTTTGAATCATCGTGGTGTAGTGGAGTGGATCACCTACTTTTAGTCCCGGCGGCACAGGCGCTACCCGCGTTGCCTTTTGAAGCTCCTTATACTTCTTGATCACTTTGGCATATTGGGACCGACCACGCAGGTAATTAAGATTGTCGTGTTCGACGACGACCACGCCGAGAGCATCCAAGCCTTCCGGATCGGTGATGGTGTTTCGGAGATGAATAGATCTGAAGATATCGATGGTTTCTTTGATGAGCTGCTGAGTGGATTTTGCTCGCTGGAAATGACGCGTGATCGGCTCCTCGCGCGAAGTTCCCAAATTTAGGGGCGACAGAAAATATTCTGACGCGTTTACAACCAAGAATGCCGCCGCGACTGTCTTCGGGTTGTACTGTCGTGCATGGCTATGGAAGGCATTGAAATCCCTGAGGCGATTTCTCCGCGCCTTGCCGTGCTCGGTCCAGATCGACTTCAACTCGATGGCAACCTGGATCAGTGCCGGGGCTGTCATTCGTATGAGATCGGGCCCGTCTGGCGGCAGGGGCTTTCCGGCCGCAGTGCCGATAGCAATGTCGATAACCCAGTCATTGTGGCCAACTTGTTGATGATGTCTGAGCCTCGCAACGATTTCGCCAGTTGCAGCGCGCTGAGCAAGAATCGGGCAAGCCGCCAACAGGTCGCGTATGATCACCGACGACTGGGTGTCACTGTGCTTGGAAGTACGCGGATGATAGGCCGTCGCCGCGACCTCGGCAACAATGAGTTCCTCTATCGATCCGGTCAGTGCCACTATATCTCGCCAATCCCGTAGCGCGGTGTTGCCGCGCATACTGCGATCAAGCGTTTTCAAATACAAGTTCCCGCAAACAAGCGCCTTGCGCCGGCGTTTCCGCCAGTTCATGGCGGATTCGCCGCGCTGTCGCCTCGACATATTTTGGCTCGATGTCCGAGGAAACCGAGTTTCGGCCAACACGCGCCGCAGCTATTGACGTCGAACCCGAACCGCAGAATGGATCAAGCACGGTATCCCCGGCAAAGCTGAACATGCGAATGAGCCGTTCGGCCAGTTCAACCGGGAATGGCGCCGGATGCCCGTTTTGCAGACTTGCGCCCCGGATATCCTCCCAGAATGGTCTCTGCCACGCGTCCATCTCGGCCTTCTGCAGCATCGAGAGTGCCTTTTGCAGCATCGTCGTCGAACGATATGCGCCTGGCTTGCGCAGCATCACGATGTGCTCGAAGTCGTTCTTGATGATCGCGCCCGGTTGATAGGGCTTGCCGTAGTAGCCGGACGATCCGCCCCCGGCCTCATTGGTGCGATTGCCGATCTTGAACCACAGAATTGGTGTCAAGGTATCGAGCCCGAGCGACCGCGACCGCACCATGATGTCAGCTGGCAATGGCAGGATGCGATGCCTGCCATCTTGCTTGCGAGGAACAAGCACATCGCCCACAACGCAGCACACGCGCCCGCCTGGCACGAGAACGCGGTTCCACTCACCCATGCACGTCGCGACTTCATCGAGAAATGATTCATAGCCCGCGACCCGCGCCAGCTGCCTTCCGGATGCGTCGGACTCATACGGCTTGATGTTGAAGTACGGGGGCGACGTGACAATCAGGTGCACACTGGCTGAAGCCACCTGAGCAAGCCTACGTGCGTCGACGATGCGAACGGTGTGAATCGTGCGATGAAATGGTTCGGGCCATGGATGGTCACGCCACCACTTGTTTGCGCCGAGCAGCGCATCCACCGCGCCGGGTTGGTTATCCTTTTCCGGGAGTGGTGGCGGATGTCGAAGCGCGCCTCTCCCGTCGGATGCACCAATCGGGATGAGCTTTAGCTGCGCCGAAGACCTCACCTAGGGATCCCCTCTCGTGATTCGAACTACGAGTGTCTGCCAAATAGCGCTGGTTCGCGAAATGTTCGCACCCCAATTGCGGCCCGCACGCACACCTATCCACAGATGATCGAGGTCTACCCGGTGCCCCCCCGAGCAGCCGAGAGCCCTCCCCAGACAGACGACGCCGGCGAGATGAATCTCGCCGGCGCGCGATCTCGGTTGCATACGCTACACGCAACCGCTCGCTATACGGGCGCGCCGCCGTGCCTGATGCAGGTCGCGCGGAAGGTCCGGCGGTCTTTGCCGTGCAGCTTCTTGTCGTTGGCTTGCGCCGAGCATTCCTGCGAGAGCTTCTTCTTCTCGTCGGGACTGAGCTTCGGCCTTGCGGTCCTCGCCTTCACGGCCGGGGCGGCGGCAGGCGGCGATGCGGGAGCGGCCGCCGGCGCTACCGCCGTTGCGGGAATTGCTGGTGTGGCCGGAGTGGCCACGGCCTGCGCGTACGCCGCGCCGGTGCCAATGGCGAAGCAGACAATGGACGCACTGATCACAGACTTCATCACGCCCTCCTTGAGGTGTTGGCTGACGGGCATGAATATACGTGAACAAAGCAAGAACACAAGCAGAAAATTGCGACCCAGGCTCGCACCGACCCAAACCACACACGTGATCGCGTGGCCGCCAAAATCGGCTACGCCGCCCCCGCCCGCAGCCGCGCAACCTCCGCCTCAAGCGCCGCGATGCGCGCCTCGCGCTCGCCGAGCGCGGCGGCGACGTCGGCCGCCTCGAACCGCTGCGGGATGTGCTGCGGACAATTGGCGCTCCACGCCGCGAGCGTGAACAGGATCGCCTGCTCGGGGCGCGCCTTGTAGTCCGCCGGCATCAGGCGTCCGATCAGCTCCGCGTCGTCCTCGACCACCCGTGCCTCGCCCCACAGCTTGATCCGGCGGCGGTGCGCGTAGTCGATCAGAAAAAGATAGGCCTTCGGGTTCTCGGCGAGATTGCCGAGCGTGATGTATTGCCGGTTGCCGGCGAAATCGGCGAACGCGATGGTGCGCTCGTCGAGCACGTGCAGGAAGCCGGGCGGGCCGCCGCGATGCTGGATGTAGGGCTGGCCGTCGCGGCTCGCGGTGGCAAGAAAGACGCTCGTCTGCGCCGCAATGAAGCCGGCAAGATCGGGCGTGATGCGGGTGGCAAAGCCGCCGCGCTCCTCGATGGCGCGGTGGGCGGGGCGCAGCCCCTTGCGGACCTGCACGGCCTTCACGCTCGGCGTGAAGGCAACGTCGCTCGATGGCGGGTCGATCAGGTGCATGGCAGCCTCCATCCCATGACGCTAACCTATATCCTTCCATTCTGAGAGATCAGGCTGTAGATTTGAGACCAACCTTTCCATTTTTTGGAAGGCGCATTGGCCGTGGACCGCCTCGTTTCCATGTCGATCCTGGTCGCCGTCGTCGAGGCCGGCAGCCTGTCGGCGGCGGCGCGGCGCCTGCGCACGCCGCTCGCGACCGTGAGCCGCAAGGTCTCCGAGCTGGAAGCGCATCTCGGCACGCGGCTCTTCAACCGCACCAGCCGGCGGCTCGTCCTCACCGAGACCGGCGAGTCCTACCTCGCGGCTTGCCGGCGCATTCTCGAGGAGGTCGATGAGGCCGAGCGCGCCGCGGCGGGCGAGTACAGCGCGCCGCGCGGCGAGCTGATCGTGACGGCGCCGATCGTGTTCGGACGGCTGCACGTGCTGCCGGTCGTGATCGACTTCCTGCGCGCCTATGCGGAGATCGCGATCCGCCTCACCCTCGCCGATCACACCGTCAATCTGCTGGAGGAGCACGTCGACGTCGCGGTGCGCATCGGCGCGCTGCCCGACTCGAGCCTCCTCGCGACGCGGCTCGGCGCCATCCGCCGTGTCGTCTGCGCGAGCCCCGGCTATTTCGCGGCGCGCGGCGTGCCGCGGACGCCGGCCGATCTCGCGGCGCATGACTGCGTCGCCTTCGAGGGGATGTCGGGCTCGGTGTGGCGCTTCACCCAAGGCAAGTCGGACGCGTCGGTCGCGGTGCGCGCCCGCCTCGTCGTCAACACCGCGGAGGCCGCGATCGATGCCGCGATCGCCGATCTCGGCATCACCCGCGTGCTCTCCTACCAGGCGGCGGAGGCCTTGCGCGCCGGCAAGCTGGCGCTCGCGCTCACCGGGTTCGAGCCCGAGCCCTCACCGGTCCATCTCGTGCATGCGGGCGGGCGCCTGCTGCCGCAGAAATTGCGCGCCTTCCGCGACTTCGCGGCGCCGCGGATCCGGGCGCGGCTTGCCGCGCTCGCGGCTTGAAGCCGCGCGGGTTCCGCCTATAAAGCGTGCGGCACCGCGGAGGGCTTCCGGCCCTGCGCACTGCGCTTGCGGGTCTTGACGGGGAGAGAGCTGAGTTGGCCAAAGGCGACATCAAGAAGGTTGTTCTCGCCTATTCCGGCGGGCTCGACACCTCGATCATCCTCAAGTGGCTGCAGACCACCTATGGCTGCGAGGTCGTCACCTTCACGGCCGATCTCGGCCAGGGCGAGGAGCTCGAGCCGGCGCGCCAGAAGGCGCAGCTGCTCGGCATCAAGGACCAGAACATCTTCATCGAGGATCTGCGCGAAGAGTTCGTGCGCGACTATGTGTTTCCCATGTTCCGCGCGAATGCGCTCTACGAGGGACAGTACCTGCTCGGCACCTCGATCGCGCGGCCGCTGATCGCCAAGAAGCAGATCGAGATCGCCGAAAAGGTCGGCGCCGACGCGGTGGCGCATGGCGCGACCGGCAAGGGCAACGACCAGGTGCGCTTCGAGCTCGCCTACTACGCGCTCAAGCCCGACGTGAAGGTGATCGCGCCGTGGCGCGAATGGGATCTCACCTCGCGCACCAAGCTGATCGAGTTCGCCGAGAAGCACCAGATCCCGATCGCCAAGGACAAGCGCGGCGAGGCGCCGTTCTCGGTCGACGCCAACCTGCTGCACGCGTCGTCGGAAGGAAAGGTGCTGGAGGACCCTGGGCAAGAAGTGCCGGATTACGTCTATTCGCGCACCATCAACCCGGAAGACGCGCCCGACAAGGACACCTACATCACGGTCGATTTCGAGCGCGGCGACGCGGCCGCGATCGACGGCCAGAAGCTCTCGCCCGCCGCGCTGCTGACCAGGCTCAACGAGCTCGGCCGCGCCAACGGCATCGGCCGGCTCGATCTGGTCGAGAACCGCTTCGTCGGCATGAAATCGCGCGGCATGTACGAGACGCCGGGCGGCACGATCCTGCTCGCCGCCCACCGCGGCATCGAATCGATCACGCTCGACCGCGGCGCCGCCCATCTCAAGGACGAGCTGATGCCGAAATACGCCGAGCTCGTCTATTACGGCTTCTGGTTCTCGCCCGAGCGCGAGATGCTGCAGGCGGCAATCGACCGCAGCCAGGAGTTCGTCACCGGGCGGGTCAAGCTCAAGCTGTACAAGGGCAATGTCGGCGTGGTTGGGCGCGAGAGCCCGTACTCGCTCTACGACCAGGATCTGGTGACCTTCGAGGAAGGCGCGGTCGCCTACGACCATCGCGACGCGGCGGGATTCATCCGCCTCAACGCGCTGCGGCTGCGCACGTTGGGCCAGCGAAAGAAGAAGCTGAAGTTGTGAGGTGAGCACGGCGCCGGCGCTCCTTCTCCCCTTCAGGGGGAGAAGAGCCTGCCCCCGACTTGATCGGGGGTCGGGATGAGGGGGCATCTCCGCGAGCGCGGAGTTCGCGGCGGCACCCCCTCACCCCGACCCTCTCCCCCTGAAGGGGGAGAGGGAGCGCGGGCACCGAGCAAGTTCATATACGATAGCCCTGCCTACAGGGGGAGGCGAACATTCGCGCCGCTTGGCCATTTTCCTCCTGACCCGCTATCATACGCGTCATAGACAGGGAGGTTGCGTTTGCTCGCGCTCAAGGTCGCCCGTATCGATGCGGTGACGCCGCGGATCAAATCGCTGCAACTCGTCGCTGCCGCGGGCGGCGCGCTGCCGGCGTTCACGGCGGGCGCGCATATCGACGTCACGCTCGGCAACGGCGAGGCGCGCTCCTATTCGCTGCTCAATGACCCGACCGAGACGCACCGCTACGTCATCGCGGTGCTGCGCGAGATCGACAGCCGCGGCGGCTCGACCTTCGTGCACGACCAGCTGCGTGAAGGCGACACGCTCGCCTCGTCCGAGCCTGCCAACAATTTCCCGCTCAACGAGGCGGGCGAACGCCACATCCTGATCGCTGGCGGCGTCGGCATCACGCCGCTCCTGGCGATGACGCGGCGGCTTTCGGCGCTCGGGTCCGACTTCACGCTGCATTACTGCGCGCGCAGCCGCGCCGAGGCGGCCTTCATCGACGAGATCGAGGCGGCGCTCGGGCCGCGCCTCGTCGCCCATTTCGACGGCGGCGACGTCGCGCGCGGGCTCGACGCGGCGGCGCTGCTCAAGGAGCGTCCGGCGGCCGCCCACGTCTATGTGTGCGGGCCGCCCGGCCTGATCCGCGCGGTGCGCGAGGCGACTCGGCACTGGCCGAAGGGCTCGGTGCACTATGAGCTGTTTCGCGGCTCGGAAGCCGATATCGCGCCGCGCTCGTCCGACCAGGCGTTCGAGATCATGCTCAAGCGCGCCGGCAAGACGCTCACGGTGCCCGCCGACAAGAGCATTCTCGAGACGCTCGCGGGCGCCGGCATCAAGATCAAGACGCTGTGCAAGGAAGGCGTGTGCGGCACCTGCCGGGTCGGGCTCGTCGCGGGCCGGGCGGATCATCGCGACGAGGTCTTGACCGACGAGGAGCGCGAGCGAAACATCCAGGTCTGCGTGTCGCGCGCCCTGCCGGGCGAGACGCTGGTGCTCGATCTGTAAGAGAGCAACCGACAACAGGAGGAGCCGATGAGCGCCCCCGTGATGACCGAGACGAAGCCTGCCGCGGCGGGATCGCACGTCAAGCCGACCGCCCTGATCTCCGGCACCTTCGTCACGCGCGACCTCAAGCGCACGCGGCGCATGTGCGAAGCCCTGCTCGGGCTCGAATGCGTCGAGCCCGAGCAGGGCGTGCTCTTGATCCGCGAGCGCGGCCACAAGCCGGGCGAGAAGCTCGCCGGCCAGCCCTACTGGGTGCTGGAGGCGCGCGAGGTTGCCGAGGTCGCGGTGCCGCAAGAGATGCTCAACCACTGGGGCGTGTTCGTCGCGAGCCAGGCCGCGGTCGACGAGGCGTTCGAGAAGATCACCGCGCAGCAGAAGGAGTTCGGCCTCGGCCGCGTGCAGAAGCCGCGCTTCCGCTACGGCTCCTACGCGTTCTACTTCGTCGACGGCGACTCCAACTGGTGGGAGATCGAGTATCGCACGCCGGAGCTGCTCTACACGTCGCTGCGCCAGAAGGGCGACCAGGTCGATCCGAACGCGCCGTGAGGGAGGAGAGAACGCCATGACACCCGCCTCGTTGGTCAACCCCGACCTCCTCTCGCACGGCACGCTCGAATGCAGCGATACGCCGGCGACGCGGCGTTTCCTCACCGAGTTTCTCGGCATCGACGTGATCCGTCCGCTGCCGGAAGCGCAATATCTCTCCAAGGGCGGACCGTGGACGGTCGTGTGCGTGCGCGTCGACGGCGAGCAGAAGGAGCAGGGGCCGCAGAATCGCTTCAAGCTCGCGGTCGCGAGCGCCGCCGAGGTCGACGCCGCGCACGCGGCGGCGCTCGCGCACAAGGACGCTTACGGCATCCGGCGGATCGAGAATGTCGAGGAAAAGGGCGGCATCCGCGCGTTCCGCCTGCAGGACATGAACAACGTGTGGTGGGAGATCGCCAACCTCACGCAGAAGCACTACGACGACGCATTCGCGCGCGGGGATTACAAGCAATAACCCAGGACCCGTCGTCCTGAGGCGCGCGGCGCAGCCGCGCCTTGAAGGATGATCGGCCGAGGCGATGCAACAAGCGCGCAAGCGGCGCGGCAATGGCCCTTCGAGGCTCGGCGCTGCGCGCCGAGCGCCTCAGGGTGACGGCCACAGTGTTTGCAGCGATGAACGATAGCTCCGGCAAAGCACCAGGCCGAGCTGGGAGGACGCCATGTTCCGCACTTCATTCGCGCGCGTCTGCGCCGCGCTGCTCGCATGGTCGCTCGCCGCGCTCCCAACCCGCGCGGCCGAGCCGATCAGGATCGGCTTCACCATGGCGCTCACCGGCGCGGTGGCGCCGAACGGCAAGCAGATCCTCGCGGCGTTCGAGATCTGGCGCGACGACGTCAACGCCAAAGGCGGGCTGCTGGGCCGGCCGGTGCAGCTCGTCTACTACGACGACCAGAGCAATCCCGCGAACGTGCCGGCGCTCTACACAAAGCTTCTCGACGTCGACAAGGTCGACCTGCTGATCGGTCCCTACGCGACCAACATGGTGGCGCCGGCGATGCCGGTGATCATCGCGCACAAGAAGATGACGATCAGCATCCTCGGGCTCAACGTCAACGCCCAGTTCCATTATCCGCGCTACTTCTCGACCGTGCCGCTCGGCCCGGAAGGCCCGCCCGCCTATTCGCGCGGCTTCTTCCAGCTGGCGCTCGCGCAGTCTCCGAAGCCGCAGACGGTCGCGATCGTCGCCGCCGATGCGGAATTCGCCAAGACCTCGGCGGATGGCGCCCGCGCCAACGCCAAGGCGTTCGGGCTCAAGATCGTCCATGACGCGAAATATCCGCCCAACAACACCGATTTCATTTCGGTGATGCGCGGCGTGCAGGCGAGCAATCCGGACATCGTCTTTGCCGCCGCCTATCCGCCCGACACAGTCGGCATCGTCCGCGCCGCGCACGAGATCGGGCTCGTGCCGAAGATGTTCGGCGGCAGCCTGGTCGGGCTCTACGTGACGCCGATCAAGATGCAGCTCGGGCCGCTGATCAACGGCATGGTGCTCAACGAGAGCTTCGTGCCGGCGCTGCATTTCACCGGCAGTGCCGAGCTGTTGGCGAAATACCAGGCCAAGGCGCCGGGCCTCGGCATCGATCCGCTCGGCTACGGCTTTGCGCCGTTCGCCTACGCGGTCGGCCAGCTCGTCGCCGCCGCGGTGGAGGGGACCAAGAGTCTCGACGACGACAAGCTCGCGCAATACCTGCACAGCCACACGGTCGACACCGTGGTCGGCCCGCTCGCCTACGGCGCCGACGGCGAATGGAAGGAGTCGCGCGTCCTGTTCACCCAGTTCCAGCGGGTGACGGCCAGTGGCGGCATCGCCCAGTTCAAGGATCCGAAGACCGAAGTGATCCTGTGGCCGGACCAGTACAAGAACGGCACGCTGATCTATCCGTTCAGCGCGGCGCAGAAGTAAAGCTCGCTACGGCTCGGCGCCCGCCGACCCCGACAGGCGCGGGGTGGGTGCGCGCGCGACCGGCTGCCCGTCCACCGGGCGATGGCACACCGCCTCGACGTTGTGCCCGTCGGGATCGCGCACGAACGCGGCGTAGTAGTTCGGATGGTAGTGCCGGCGCAGGCCGGGCGCGCCGTTGTCGCGGCCGCCGGCCGCGAGCGCGGCGCGATGGAAGGCATCGACCTCGGCCCGGCTCTGCGCCGCGAAGGCGACGTGGATGTTTCCCGTCGCGGCGCCGAGCGCGATCCAGAAGAACGGCTTGCCGTTCTTGCCGAGCCCGAGCGCGGCGTGACCGCCCTCCTCCGGCCGCACCTCCATCACGATGCCGATGCCGAGCGGCGCCAGCGCCTTTTCGTAGAAGGCCTTCGAGCGGGCGTAGTCGGAGACGCCGAAGCCGATGTGGTCGAGCATGTGAGCCTCCCAACAATGATGGGTGCATCGGCTCTATCGTCCTCTCCCCCGCTTGCGGGGGAGAGACAGAGAGGGGGGAGCCGCTTGCTCAGTGCTTGCGGCTTCCCCCTCCCCGCCCTCCCCCGCACGCGGGGGAGGGAGCGAGAGGCATCAGCAAGCGGCCTGTCACATCGCGTAGCGGGCGGACCGCGGTCACACCTGCCGCTCGAGCATCAGTTGCTTGAGCTCGGCGATCGCCTTGGCGGGATTGAGGCCCTTCGGGCAGGCCTTCGAGCAGTTCATGATCTGGTGGCAGCGATAGAGGCGGAACGGATCCTCCAGATTGTCGAGCCGCTCGCCGGTCGCCTCGTCGCGCGAGTCGATGATCCAGCGGTAGGACTGCAGCAGCACCGCGGGACCGAGATAGCGCTCCGGGTTCCACCAGTAGCTCGGGCACGAGGTCGAGCAGCAGGCGCACAGGATGCATTCGTAGAGGCCGTCGAGCTTCACCCGGTCCTCATGGCTCTGCTTCCATTCCTTCTCGGGCGCGACCGTCGCGGTCTGCAGCCACGGCTTGATCGAGGCGTGCTGGGCGTAGAAGTTGGTGAGGTCGGGCACGAGGTCCTTCACTACCGCCATGTGCGGCAGCGGATAGATCTTAACCTCGCCCTTGATGTCGGCCATGTCCTTGGTGCAGGCGAGCGTGTTGACGCCGTCGATGTTCATGGCGCAGGAGCCGCACACGCCCTCGCGGCAGGAGCGGCGGAAGGTGAGCGTCGGATCGATCTTGTTCTTGATCCAGATCAGTGCGTCGAGCACCATTGGACCGCAGTCGTCGAGGTCGATCGTGTAACTGTCGATGCGCGGATTGTTGCCGTCGTCCGGATTCCAGCGATAGACGCGGTATTCACGCGTGCCCTTCGGCTTGTCGGCCGCCTTCTTCGGCGGCGACGGCCAGGCCTTGCCCTCGGTGACGCGGGAGTTCTTCGGCAGCGTGAATTCGACCATGGTATTTCCCGCCTCTGCTTCGCTTACGTCATGCGCGGGTTTGTCCCGCGCATCCACGTCTTGCTTGGCTCAAGGAAGACGTGGATGGCCGGGACAAGCCCGGCCATGACGGATTGATCAGTAAACCCGCGCCTTCGGCTCGACGTATTGCACGTCATTGGTCATCGTGAAGGCGTGCACCGGCCGCAGGTCGATCCTGACCTTGCCCGTCGCCTCATCGAGCCAGGTGAGCGTGTGCTTCATCCAGTTCTTGTCGTCACGATCGGGGAAATCCTCGCGCGCATGCGCGCCGCGGCTTTCCTTGCGATTGAGCGCGGCGTCCATCGTCACGACGGCCTGCTGGACCAGATTCTCAAATTCGAGCGTCTCGATCAGATCGGTGTTCCAGATCAACGAGCGATCGGAGACCTTGACGTCCGCGGCGCCGCCCATCACCTCGTGAATGAGCTTCGAGCCCTCAGCGAGCACCTCGCCGGTGCGGAACACCGCGCAGTTGCTCTGCATCACGGTCTGCATCCGGTTGCGCAATTCGGCGGTCGGCGTGCCGCCCGCCGCGTTGCGGAACCTGTCGAGCCGCGCGAGCGGCTGATCGGCGGAACCCTTCGGCATTTCGGGCTGATCCGCACCGGGCGCGATCAGCTCGGCGCAGCGCAGGCCGGCGGCGCGGCCGAACACCACCAAGTCGATCAGCGAGTTCGAGCCGAGTCGATTGGCCCCGTGCACCGAGACGCAGGCGGCCTCGCCGAGCGCCATCAGGCCGGGCACCACGAAGTCGTCGTTGCCGTTCTTCTTGGTCAGCACCTCGCCGTGATAGTTGGTCGGGATGCCGCCCATGTTGTAGTGCGCGGTCGGGATCACCGGGATCGGCTCGCGCGTCACGTCGACGCCGGCGAAGATGCGCGCCGACTCGGAGATGCCGGGCAGCCGCTCGGCCAGGATCTTCGGATCGAGATGGTCGAGATGGAGGAAGATGTGATCCTTCTTCGGCCCGACGCCGCGGCCCTCGCGGATCTCGATCGTCATCGCGCGCGAGACGACGTCGCGCGAGGCGAGGTCCTTGGCGGAGGGCGCGTAGCGCTCCATGAAGCGCTCGCCGTTCGCGTTGGTGAGATAGCCGCCCTCGCCGCGCGAGCCCTCGGTGATCAGGCAGCCGGCGCCGTAGATGCCGGTCGGGTGGAACTGGACGAACTCCATGTCCTGCAGCGGCAGGCCCGCGCGCAGCACCATGGCGTTGCCGTCGCCGGTGCAGATGTGCGCCGACGTGCAGGAGAAATAGGTGCGCCCGTAGCCGCCGGTGGCGAGGATCGTCATCTTGGCGCGGAAGCGGTGGATGGTGCCGTCGTCGAGCTTGAGCGCGACCACGCCGCGGCAGGCGCCCTCGTCGTCCATGATCAGGTCGATGACGAAGTATTCGACGAAGAACTCGGCCTCGTGCTTGAGCGCCGCGCCGTAGAGCGTGTGCAGCATGGCGTGGCCGGTGCGGTCGGCCGCCGCGCAGGTGCGCTGCGCGGTGCCCTTGCCGTAATGGGTGGTCATGCCGCCGAACGGGCGCTGGTAGATCTTGCCGTCCTCGGTGCGCGAGAACGGCAGGCCCCAATGCTCGAGCTCGTAGACGGCGGCCGGCGCGTTGCGGCACAGATATTCGATCGCGTCCTGGTCGCCGAGCCAGTCGGAGCCCTTGACGGTGTCGTACATGTGCCAGCGCCAGTCGTCCTCGCCCATGTTGGCGAGCGAGGCCGCGATGCCGCCCTGCGCCGCGACGGTGTGCGAGCGGGTCGGGAAGACCTTGCTGATGCAGGCGGTGCGCAAGCCCGCCTCGCTGCAGCCGACGACCGCGCGCAGGCCGGAGCCGCCGGCGCCGACCACCACCACGTCGTAGGTGTGATCCTCGATCGGATAGGCGCGCCCGTTCACCTTGGGGGCGCCGTTGCCGGAACCGTTCGCAGCCATCGTCTCACACTCCGAACGAAATCTTGAGAATCGCGAAGATGCAGGCGAGCCCGATCGCCCAGGCGAAGAAATTGTTGAGCATCACCAGCGTGAGCTTCTTCTTCTTGTCGTAGACATAGTCCTCGATGACCACCTGCACGCCGATCTTCATGTGCGTCGCGTTGGCGATGACGAACAGCATCATCAGCACGGCGATGAGCGGCGAGCCGAGAATCTGCCGAACCGCCGGATAGCTGCGGCCGGTGAGCGAGATCACCAGCACGAGGCCCGCCAGCGTGAGCGGGATGCTGGCGATCGCGGTCATGCGCTGCAGCCAGAATTCCTCGGTGCCCGATTTTGCCGAGCCGAGGCCGCGGACACGGCCGAGCGGCGTGCGCATGCTCATGTCACTTGCTCCTCATCGCAATCCGAACATCACGAGGATCAGCCACAGCAGGATGGTCGCGGCGATCGAGCCGATGATGTTGGCGCGCACCAGCCATTCGCGTTCCGCCGGCTCGAGGCCGTAGCCGAGATCCCAGATCAGATAGCGGAAGCCGCCGATCAGATGGTGCAGCAGCGCCCAGCTGAAGCCGAGCAGGATGAGCCGGCCGATCCAGCTCGCCGCGAATCCCTCGAAGGTGCCGTAGGCGTTCTGCCCGGCGGCGGCGGCGAGCAGCCACCAGGTCAGCATCAGCATGCCGGCGCACAGCGACAGCCCGGTGATGCGATGCATGCCGGACATCACCATCGACAGCGTGAGGCGGTAGATTTGCAGGTGCGGCGAAAGCGGTCGCTGAACGGGGGACTGGGCCTCAGTCATCGCGATGTCTCCAACGACGTCGAATCCGGCGACGCCGGCGTTCCTAGCGAAACTCTGCTCATGCGGCAATGCGCAACAACCGAAACGCCCGCGGGCGGCCCCGCCGAGGCCGGGGCCACGTTACCGGGCTTTCGTAACGCGCGAAATATCTGCTAGAGAAAGTCAGTCTGCAAGCGGCAATTGGCGTAGTCTTCCTTCGCCGATTGCGAAAGATCGCTGAAATGCGTTTCGATCTCGCGGATTTGAGCCTGTTTCGCCACGTCGTCGAGGCGGGCAGCATCACGCATGGCGCAGAGCGCGCGCATCTTGCGCTCGCGGCCGCCTCGACGCGCATCCGCAACATGGAGGACGCGCTCGGCGCGCCGCTCCTGGTGCGCCGCCGGCAGGGTGTGGCGCCGACGCCGGCCGGGCGTACCCTGCTGCAGCATGCGCGCACGATCCTGCGCCAGGCCGAGCGGCTGCGCGAGGACCTCGGCGCCTATGCGGGCGGGGCCGCGGGCCAGGTCAAGGTGCTGTCGAACACCAACGCGATCACCGAGTTCCTGCCGGAGACGCTGAGCTCGTTCCTCGCCAGCCATCCGAACGTCAGCGTCGACCTCGAGGAGCGCCTGTCCGACGAGATCGTGGGACTGATTGCCGAAGGGGTGGGCGACATCGGCATCGTCGCCGGCACCGTCGATGCGGGCGACCTCGTGACCTTCCCGTTCCGCAGCGACCGGTTCGTGCTGGTGGTGGCGCGCGAGCACGCGCTGGCGCGGCGCGCCCGCATCGGCTTTGCCGAGGTGCTGGAGCATGACTTCATCGGCCTCGACCGGGCGAGCGCGCTGCAGCGCTTCCTCGCCGACAAGGCGGCGCGCATCGGCCGGCCGCTGCGGCTGCGCGTGCAGCTGCGCAGCTTCGATGCGGTGTGCCGGCTGGTCGAGAGCAATGTCGGCGTCGGGATCGTGCCCGAGACCACCGCGCGTTGGGCCGCCAAGAGCATGGCGATCAAGACCGTCGATCTCACCGATCCGTGGGCGCTGCGGGAACTCACGATCTGCGTGCGCGATTTCGCCGCGCTGCCGCCCTATGCACGCGAGCTGGTCGAGCACATGCGCACGGGCGCGGGTTGATCCCGTTCGACAAGATCCCGTCCCTGCATACGATCGGGCCGACGCAGGACGCGCCGCCGGTCCACATTGCCCAGCTCGTGCTGCTCGCGATCTTCATCGCGCTCGGCATCGTCGCGGTGATCCGCTTCCACCCGAAGCCGGCGGCGGCGTGAGCAGGCGCTTGCCTCAACGCGGCGCGAGCACCCAGTAGTCGAGATCGAGGATCACGGTCGGATCGTAGTCCTTGCCCGACTTGTCGGGAAAATCCGCGCACGGCCTGTCCCTGGTCGCGACGGTGCGCAGCCGCATCGCGCCGACGTCGGTGCGCCCCGGCAGCTCGGCGCGCGCCAGCACCTGCGACCAGGCGAACACCGTGCCGCCGGCAAACAGCGGCGCCACGTGGCGGCCGCCGTTGATCCCGGCGACCTGGAACGCGTTGGCAAGCCCGTTGAACGAGAGCGCGCGCGCGAGCGAGATGACGACGCCGCCGTAGATCAGCCGCTTGCCGAAGCGGCCTTGCGCGGCGTTGAACAGGTCGAAGTGGATGCGCGCCGTATTTTGGTAGAGCCGGGTCGCGATCTGGTGCTCGGCCTCCTCGACCGTGATGCCGTCGACGTGATCGATCCGCTCGCCCGGCTTGTAGTCGGCGAGCCGCGCGCTGCTGCCGGCGAGCGCGCCGTCGTAGGCCGCCGTATTGAGGATCGGGCAGGCGCCGCCGAGCGTCGCCGCCTCGACCGCGTCGGGCAGCTCCGGCACCTGGTCGCCCGGCGCCGGCGCCGCCTCGTCGCGCTTCCTCACCATCACCCAGCGCACATATTCGATGACGTCCTGGCGATGCTGGTTGCGGCCGCGCGAGCGCACGTAGACGACGCCGGTCTTGCGGCTCGAATTCTCCTTGAGGCCGATCACCTCGGAGGTCGCCGTGAGCGTGTCGCCGGGGTAGACGGGCTTGAGGAAGCGGCAGTCCGCATAGCCGAGATTGGCGACCGCGTTGAGCGAGATGTCCGGCACGGTCTTGCCGAACACCACGTGGAAGACCAGAAGATCGTCGACCGGCGCGCGCGGGAAGCCGAGCGCGCGGGCGAATTCGTCGGAGGACTGCACGGCGAAGCGCGGGCCGTAGAGCCCCGTGTAGAGCGCCACGTCGCCGACCGTGATCGTGCGCGGGGTGGCGTGCTGGATCACCTGGCCGAGGCGGAAGTCTTCGAAGAAATTGCCGGGATTAGCCTTGCTCATGTGCGGATCAACGAATTTCATGGGTGGAGGTGGCAGTCAGCCCGGCACCTCACGATATCATGGTCCTCCCCGTTTGAGTCCGCCGACTTTGGGCTGAGAGGCCGACACGATGCCGCGCCGCCTGATCTCCACCGGTTCGCCGTTCGAAAGGACCGCCGGCTACAGCCGCGCGGTGGTCGAGGGCGATTTCTGCTTCGTCGCCGGCACCACCGGCTACGACTATGCCACCATGGCGATGCCGGAGGCGATCGAGGAGCAGACGCGCAATGCTTTTCGCACCATCGCGCGGGCGCTCAGCGAGGCGGGCTTCGCGCTCGCCGACGTGGTGCGCGCGACCTATTACGTCACCAGCCGAACCGATGCCGAGCGCGTGCTGCCGATCTGCGGCGAATTCCTCGCCAACATCCGCCCGGCCGCGACCATCCTGATCGTCGCCGGGCTGCTCAAGCCCGAGATGAAGGTCGAGATCGAGGTCACGGCGCATCGCGCGCGATAGTCGCCCTGCGCGACCGGCGCCGATCACGTCGGCGTGACCGCGCATCTGCGCGGAAACCGGCGCGCCAACGTTCCGTATCTCGCCGCGACGACGACATGGAAGGGACGCGCCGAACGCATCGGCCGGCCGTGCAGTCGTCGCCTCGTCTGCAACATCCTCATCCAGGAGAAAGTCATGTCTCAACGTTTCGGCCTGCTGGCCGCCACTGCCGCCATCGCGCTTGCGCTCGGCGTCGCGCTTCCCGTCACGGCGTTCGGCGCGATGGAAAAGACCGTGCAAGTCGGCGGCGCGCCGATGTACCCCTCGAAGAACATCATCCAGAACGCGATCAACTCGAAGGACCACACCACCCTGGTCGCCGCCGTGAAGGCCGCCGGACTCGTCGCGACGCTCGAGAGCAAGGGCCCGTTCACGGTGTTCGCGCCGACCAACGCGGCCTTCGCCAAGCTGCCGGCCGGCACGGTGGAAAATCTGGTGAAGCCCGAGAACAAGGACACGCTCACCAAGATCCTGACCTATCACGTGGTGCCGGGCCGGCTCACGGCGCCGGTGCTGATCAAGATGGTGCGGGATGGCGGCGGCATGGCCAAGCTCAAGACCGTCGAGGGCGCGGAGCTCGTGGTCAAGCAGGCGGGCCCCGGCAAGCTCACCGTGACCGACGCCAAGGGCGACGTCTCGATGATCACCATCGCCGACGTGCTGCAGTCGAACGGCGTGATCCATGTGATCGACACGGTGCTGCTGCCGATGTGAGGTGGTGGCCAATCGCTGATGACAAAGTTGTAGGGTTCTCTCCCCCGCGTGCGGCTAGGGCATCTACACATCTTGACGCGACCAATTGACTCGGGCGGAGGAGCGGGATTCCGTGCTGATGTTTTGAGTGATTCTGTGACTGGCGCTTGATTCGCGAGGAGCGCCAGCCATGCAGC
>Ga0335081_10001253_pt1 | contig 40441 bp, 41 predicted proteins | sample Lox_Sample_35_FD_206713 | JGI IMG/M metagenome (GOLD analysis project Ga0335081, IMG submission 206713) | Soil microbial communities from Loxahatchee National Wildlife Refuge, Florida, United States - Lox_Sample_3.5 | ecosystem: Environmental > Terrestrial > Soil > Wetlands | place: USA... | reverse complement strand
ATGGACTGGGTGCTCGGCTGCGTGCTGGTGTACATCGTCGCGCAGCTCGGCATCGCGTTCTGGTTCTCGCGCCGCAACCGCAGCGAGGTCGACTACCTGCTGGCTGGGCGCAGCCTGGGCCCCTGGCTGGCGACCTTCACCGTGTTCGCGACCTGGTTCGGCGCCGAGTCCTGCGTCGGCGCCGCGGGCGAGGCCTATGCGCACGGCATTTCCGGGGTCATCGCCGATCCCTTCGGCTACAGCGCCGGCATCGTGCTCTCGGGGCTGCTGTTCGCGGGCGCGCTGTGGAAACGCGGCATCGTCACCCTCGCCGACCTGTTCCGCGAGCGCTACGGCATCGGCGTCGAGCGGCTGGCGGCCATCATCATGATTCCCGGCTCGATCATGTGGGCCGCGGCGCAGGTGCGCGCCTTCGGGCAGGTGCTGGCCTCCGCCTCGGATCTCGGGCTGCTGGCGGCGATCACGCTCGCGGCGGCGGTCGTCATCGCCTATACCGCGATCGGCGGGATGTGGGCCGACGCGGTCACCGACCTGGTGCAGGGCATCGTGCTCATCGCCGGAGTGCTCGCGCTGGGCGCCGTGTTCGTGTCGCTCGGCGGGCTGCGCGAGATCGCAGCGCTGCCCGCAGCGAGCTTCGCTCCGATGCACGGGCGAAGCATCGTCGACGCGCTCGATACGCTCGCGGTGCCGATTTTCTCCACTATCGCCGCGCAGGAGCTGGTCTCGCGCATCCTGGCGGTGCGCGGGGCGCGGCTCGCGCGGCGCGCGACGGTCGCCGCCGGCGCGCTATATCTCGCGATCGCCATCGTGCCGGTGGCGATCGGCCTGGGCGCCGCCGGCTTCATCGGCGCGGGGCGCGATCACGAGCAGGTGCTGGCGCTGTTCGCCGCTCAGCGGCTTGCGCTGCCGTTGTACATCCTGTTCCTCGGCGCGCTGGTGTCAGCGATCCTGTCGACGCTCTCAGGCGCGCTGCTGGTGGCGGGTTCGCTCGCGGCGCACAACGTGCTCCTGCCGCTCGCGCCGCGCCTGCCGGAGAAGGCCAAGCTCAGGGCCAACCGCTGGGCCGTGATCGCGTTCGGCGTGATCGCGTACTTCATCGCCTTGTCGAGCCAGAGCATGTACGCGCTGGTGCAGCAGTCCTCGGGCCTTGGCAGCGCCGGGATACTGATCATGATGCTGTTCGCGCTCTGGGGCGGGCGCGTCGGCGGCACGGCGAGCGCCTACGCGGCGCTGATCGCCGGCACCAGCGTGTTCGTGCTGGCCGACAGCGTGCTGGAGCTGGAAGGAGCCTACCTGCTCGCGCTCGGCGCGGCGCTCGCGGGCTACCTCGCCTGTGCGCCGCTCGCCTCGAGCATGATGAGGCGGCGCAGCTCGCGATAGCGCTCTTCCGACTCGTCGCCGAACAGGGGGTCGCGCCCGGCGGGAGCCGCCCCGTTCACTGCGGTCCAGTCTTCGGGCGTGAGCAGCTCGAGCGCTCGCGGCAGCACGTCGCGCTCCTCGGTCGCGAGATGGTGCCGGTAGTACACCAGGTAGGTGGCCGCCGCCGCCTCGACCTCCGCGCGCGAGATGATCGCTTCGTCGGCCACCTCGTTCAAGAGCGCGAGCAGCTCGTCGCCGGCGTTCGCGATCACGCGGTGCTCCTGCAGCAGGCGGCTGATCTTGCCTTGCATGCCCGGGTCGCGCGCGACCAGGCGCGCGAAGGCGAGGTCCTCGCGCGCATGGTGGAAGCGATCGGGATAGTGCCTCAGGTACGACACGATGTCGATCATCAGGTCATAGTTCGGCTGGCCGCCTTCGTGGAACACGGCGACCTGGTTTTCGAGCAGCGACAGCAGGCGCGCGAAGTTCGCGTGCTCGGCGTGCCAGTGCGCGACGGGGCTGCTCATCGGTAGATCCAGTCCCGGCTCCAGGGCAGGGGGTTGAGCGTCGCGTCGCCGGTCTTGACCGCGAGCATCTGGTGAATCGAGACCCAGCGCTGCTCGAATCCATACGCGCAGCCGGCGAGGTAGGCGCGCCAGATGCGCAGCCGCTTGGCGCCCGCGAACGCAAGCGCGGCGTCCAGGTTCGCCTCGAGCCGCTCGCTCCACAGCCACAGCGTCCTGGCGTAGTGCAGGCGCAGCGTTTCGATGTCCATCACCTCGAGCCCGGCGGCCGCCATCTCGCGCAGGGCGAGCGAGGCGTGCGGCAGCTCGCCGTGCGGAAAGACGTACCGCTCGATGAAATCGTCGCCGCCCAGGCCAACGGTGCGGCTGTCGGGGTCGACCGAGGTGATGCCGTGGTTGAGCGCGATGCCGCCGTCCTTGAGCAGGCGCTTGACGACGCCGAAATACAGCGGCAGGTTCTTCAGTCCGACGTGCTCGAACATGCCTACCGACGAGATTTTGTCGTACACGGCCGTGCCCGGCACGTCGCGGTAGTCCTGCAGCAGCACGCGGCAGCGATCCGACAAGCCCTCCGCCTTGATCCGCTCGGACGCCAGCGCGTGCTGATTGCGCGAAAGCGTGATGCCGGTCGCGTCGACGCCGTAGTGCTTCGCCGCCCAGCGCACCAGCCCGCCCCAGCCGCAGCCGATGTCGAGCAGCTTGTCGCCCGGGCCCAGCCGCAGCTTGCGGCATATGTGCTCCAGCTTCTGCTCCTGCGCGGTGTCGATATCCTCGTCGCCGGTCTTGAAGTAGGCGCAGGAATAAACCATATTGCGGTCGAGCCAGAGCGCGTAGAAGTCGTTCGAGACGTCGTAGTGGTATGCGATCGCCTCGGCGTCGCGCCGCTTGCTGTGGCGGCGACGCAGCAGGGGCAGCCTGCCGCGCTTGCCATCGCCCAGGTTGCGCGACAATCCTTCGGCGGCGCGCAGCGCGTCCGCGATCGGGCCCCTGATCTCGAGATGGCCCTCGACGTAGGCCTCGCCCAGCTTGGCGAGGTCCGGCTTAATCAGGTAGCGCAGCGCGCCGGCTGACGGCACGCGCAAGGTCACGGTCGGTGACGGCGACAGCTCGTAGCGCTCGCCATTCCACAGCTCGAGCGCGAGCGGCAACTTAACCTTGCCGCTCAGCTCACCGAGGATCTTGCGGATGCGGGACTCCAGCAGCATGGGGCCTGGGTCGGTGCGTGACTTTCTCCTGCACTCCCTTTTTACCGGGCTTTGAGCGGCAGATCAAGAACTCGCCGCCTCCCGCATGGTGACGAACTCTTCCGCCGCGGTCGGATGGATGCCGATGGTGGCGTCGAACTGCGCCTTGGTCGCGCCGAGCTTGACCGCGATCGCGATGCCCTGGATGATCTCCGGCGCCTCCGGGCCGATCATCTGGGCGCCGACCACCCGCTGGCTGGCGGCGTCCACCAGCAGCTTCATGAACGTCTTCTCCTCGCTCGCGGTGAGGGTGTGCTTGAGCGAGCGGAACGAGGTCTTGTACACCTGCAGCTCGGGGTAGCGCTCGCGCGCGCTCTCCTCCGACAGGCCCACGGCGGCGAGGTTCGGGTTGGCGAACACCGCGGTCGGCACGTTGTCGTGGTCCATCGCGCTCGGCGCGCCTCCGAACAGGGTCTTCGCCAGCGCCATTCCCTCGGCGGTGGCCACCGGGGTGAGGTTGATCCGGTTCGTGACGTCGCCGATGGCGTGAATCGAATCCACCGAGCTCTTCGAGTACGCGTCCACCAGCACCTCGCCGACCGGCCCGAGCCTCACGCCCGCGGCTTCGAGCCCCAGGCCCTTGCTGTTCGGCACCCTTCCGGTGGCGAACAGCACCAGTTCGGCGCGCGCGTGCATGCCGTCGGCGTACACGACCTCCAGCACGCCGTCCGGCAGCTTGGTGATCGACGCCGGCTCGGCGCCGAAGTGCACCATGACGCCCTTCTTCTGGATCTCCTCGCCCAGGCGAGTGCCGAGCTCGGCGTCGAACTCGCGCAGCAGGCGGTGGCGGCGGTAGGCGAGCGTCGTCTGCACGCCGAGCCCGTTGAAGATCGACGCGAACTCGACCGCGATGTAGCCGCCGCCGACCACGATCGCGCGCGCCGGCAGGCGCTCGAGATGGAACACCGCGTCGGAAGTGATCGCGTGCGACTTGCCCGGTATGTCGGGCACCTGCGGCCGCGAGCCGGTGGCGATCAGGATGTGCCTGGCGCTCCAGCTGCGGCCGGCGACCTCGACCGTATGCGCGTCGCGCAGCGCCGCACGGCCGCGCACGACCTCCGCCCCGGCCGTGGCGAGCAGCCGCTCGTAGACCGCGTTGAGGCGCGCGATTTCCTTGTCCTTGTTGGCAACCAGCGTGCGCCAATCGAAGCGTTGCCCGGCCAGGCTCCAGCCGTAGGCCGCGGCATCCTCGAAATCGTCGCGGAAGTGCGCCGCGTAGGAAAACAGCTTTTTCGGGATGCAGCCGACGTTTACGCAGGTGCCGCCGAAGCGGCCGGACTCGGCGATCGCGACTCGCGCGCCGTACCCGGCCGCAACCCGGCTGGCGCGCACGCCGCCCGAGCCGCCGCCGATCGTGAAAAGGTCGAAGTCGTATTGCCCGGCGCGCTTCACTTCAGGTTGGGCAGGTTCAGCTCCACGAGCTCGAGCAGCGCGGAAAGGGCGCCGTGCTCGGGCTTGCCGCGCAGCCACTTGAGGCCCTGCTTCACCCGCTCCTCAATCTGCGCGCGCGGCGTGCCTTCGACGCCCTTGAGCAATGCCGCCAGTTCGCCCAGGTTCCTGCTTTCGGCTCCGCTGCGCACTTCGGCCAGGCGCGCCTCGATCGCGGCGCGGTCCATGTTGGTGACCAGCTTCAGCGTCTTGTCGTGAATGCTCATGGCGCTCTCCTTGAGCGGCGGGGTGTGGCGATCTTAGCCAGTTGGCGCCGGATTGGCTAGCCGAGGTGCCGGTAGCGGCCGGCGGCAACTCGCACGCTGCCCTCGGCCGCGAGCTTGTCCAGATGCGCCTGCAGGGAGCGCGCCGCGACCGCGTGGAGCCTGGCCGGGACTTCGTCGTAGACGGCCGGCAGCAGCGCTTCGGGCGTCGCCTCTCCGAGCCTCGCCAGCGCCGCCACGACCTTGGCCTCGCGCGCGAGCCGGTGCGCGATCAGGCGCCGCAGTTCCTTGTGCGGGGCGCCGATCAGGTAGCCGTGTCCCGGGGCGAAGATCGCGAGCTCCCGGGCGAGCAGCGCCTCGAGCGAAGCGAGGTAGGCGCGCATGTCACCGTCGGGCGGGTTGATCACCACCGTCGAGCCCTGCATCACGTGATCGCCGGTGAACAGCATCCCGGTCTGCTCGAGCAGGTAGCAAAGGTGGTTCGACGCATGCCCCGGCGTGTGCAGCGCGCGCAGCGAGATTTCCCCCAGCGCGAGCGCCTCGCCGTCGACGGGCACGCGCTCCGGCGCGAAGCCCTGGTCCTGGCTCGCGCCCGGTGGCGCCGGGCGTCCGATCAGCTGCGCGCCGGTTGCGGCGCGGACCGCGGCCGCCGCGGGCGAGTGGTCGAGATGGGTGTGCGTGCACAACACCCATTTGATGCGGCCCGCGCCCGCGGCGAGCAGCGCCTCGACGTGCGAGCCGATCGCGGGGCCCGGGTCGATCAGCGCCAGCTCGCGCTCGCCCACCAGGTAGCTGTTGGTGCCGGGGCCGGTCATCATGCCGGGGTTCGGCGCCGTGATGCGCGTCACCCAGCGGTCGAGCCGCTTCGGCACGCCGGGCACCAGGTCGTAGCTCGTGTTTCCGCTCTCGTCCGGATCGCTCCAGTGGATCTCGAAGTACTGCGGGTCGGCGCGCCGAAACAGCCGCGGGCCTTCCTTGCCTTGCGCCCAGCAGGCCCGGTTGGTCTCGATCTCGGGCAGCGCCTTGACGTGCTCGAAGGCGTCGTAGGGGCGTGAGAAGCGCGCCAGCTCGGCCAGCGTGTGCTTGGTGGCGAACACGAGCTCGATCTTGCCCTGCGCGTTGCGCTCGAGCGCCTCCCGCGGAGGCAGCCAGAGATTGTGGATCGTCTCCGAGTTGTCGTGCGAGCCCGCCTGGCCCGGCGGTGCGATGGCGACGAAGAAGCGCGTGTCGAAGCGGCGCGAGCGCCCCGGAGCAGTGATCCAGTGGCCGAAGTAGGCCAGCTGCTGCGCCGGCACGAGCAGCCGCTCGCGCTCGAGGAACTCGGCGAACGACAGCTCGCCCGCGTTGAGCGGCGCCCGCAGGCGCTCGAGCGCGGCGGCCCGCTGCGCGCTCACAGGGCACCGCTGCTCGTCGCAGGCGATCAGAATGCCGGCTTCCTCGAAGCATTCGCGCACCGCCGCGACCCAGTACGCGAGGCCGCCTGCGGCGACGCCGAGCCGCGCGCTCGCCTCGCGGTCGTCCAGCCCCACCACGCGCTGCACGATGCGCGCATCGGCGTCGTGCGCGTCGATCGCGCCGCCCGGAAAGACGTAGGCGCCGGCGAGAAAGGCCGCGCCGCGGGTGCGCTGGAGCATGAACACTTCGAGCTCCCCCTGCGCCTCGCGCAGCAGGGCGAGCGTCGCCGCGGGTCGCGGGGCGGGGTTCACGCGGTTCGTCCGGCGCGGTCCTTGTCGTTCTGCGCCTTGATCAGCGCGCGCATTCTCTGCCAGTCGGCGTCCGAGAGCTTGTCCAGTTCGGTGAACGACGCGCCGTTGGCCAGGTAGCCGCCGCCGTCGATCGCGATCGTCTCGCCGGTGAGGTAATCGCAGCCGTCGGCCATCAGGAAGGCGGCTAGGTTCTGCAGCTCGGGCATCTGCCCGATGCGCCGCATGGGTATGCTGCCCGTTGCGTCCTCGAAGCCGCTGTCCGGGCGCAGGCGCTTGGATGCGCCTTCGGTCGGGAAGGGGCCCGGCGCGATGGCGTTTAGGCGGATGCCGTGGCGACCCCATTCGACCGCGAGCGACTTGGTCATCACGTGCAGCGCCGCCTTCGACATGGCCGAGGGCACGACGTAGGGCGAGCCGGTCCAGACCCAGGTCACCAGGATCGAGATCACCGATCCCTTGTTCCCGCCCGCGATCCAGCGCCGCCCGACCGCGTGGGTGACGTAGAAGGTGCCGTGAAAGACGATGTTGGCGATCGCGTTGAAGCCGTTCGGCGTCAGGTCCTTGGTCGGACTTATGAAGTTGCCCGCGGCGTTGTTGACCAGACCGGTGAGCGGCCCGGCCTCGTCCCAGATGCGCTGCACCATCGCGTCCACGGCCTGCGCGTCGCGGATGTCGACCGCGTGCGTGCGCACCGTGCCCCCGTGCAAGCCCATGAGCTCCCTGGCGGTCTGATCCAGCACCGGGCCGCGGCGCCCGGCGATCCACACCTCCGCCCCGAGCTCGAGATACTTGGTTGCGATCTCCTTGCCCAGGCCCGTGCCGCCGCCGGTGACGAGGATCCTCTTACCCTTGAACAGCCCGTCCTTGAACATGCGCGCTCCGCTTGCAGGGAGCGTGCATTCTACTTCCCCGAATCAGGCGATCGCGACGTCGGCCTCGCCGAGCGCCTGGACCAGCGCGACGCCGCGCTGCGACAGCAGGTGGCATCCCCCGGGGCTTAGCAGCACGTCGCGCGGCCGGCGTTCCTCCGTCACCCACAGGGTCCCCGAGCGGCAGCACACAGTACTGCCCGCGCCGTCGCGGACCTTCAGGGTCTGACCGTTCGCCAAGTGCATGTTTCCGCTGTTCAGTTCGATGTGCATTCCGATCTCCTTGCCTACTGCATGCGATGCGCGCATGCTTCGTGGACGAGAGACTATGCCTTCTCCCTATGAGGCTCAAACGGAAATCCTTCACTTCAGACATGCGTAACGGGAATGCGAGTCTGGCGCACGGCGCAGCCCCTCGACTGCCCTCGCTCGATCTGCTGAAGGGCTTCGAGGCGGCGGCGCGCCTGCTGTCGTTCACCGGCGCGGGGGAAGAATTGCACCTCACCCAGTCGGCGGTGAGCCGCCAGATCAAGGAGCTCGAAACGCAGCTGGGCGTGGCGCTGTTCGAGCGCCGCCACCGCGTGCTGGCGCTGACCGACGCGGGGCGCAGCCTGTTCCCGGCCGCGGTCCAGGTGCTGCAGGCGATGCGCGCGGCAACCGATCAGCTGCGCGCCATATCGGCCCGCCGGTCGCTCGCCGTGACCACCACCCACTCGTTCGCTGCCCTGTGGCTGATCCCGCGCCTGGCGGGTTTCACCCGCACTCACCCCGGCGTCGACGTGCGAATCGCAACCGATACGCGAGTGCAGGACCTGGAGCGCGACGGCTTGGACGTCGCGATCCGCCACGGGCCGGCGGCGATCGCCGGGCCGAACGCGCTGCGGCTTTTCGGCGAGCGCGTGTTCCCCGTGTGCAGCCCCGCCTTGCTGCGCGATGCGAAGCGGCCGCTGCGCGAGCCGGCGGATCTGCGCCACCATGTGCTGCTGCAATACGACGATCCCGAGGGCCGCCATCCGTGGCTGCATTGGAAGACCTGGCTCGAGGTGGAGGGACTGACCGACCTGAGGCCCGCCGGTAGCCTGCTGCTGTCGGGCTACGAGCAGATCATTCCGGCGGCGATCGCGGGCCACGGCGTGGCGCTCGGCAGGAGCCCGCTGGTGCGCGAAGCGCTCGCGGCGGGCACGCTGGCGGCGCCCTTCAAGCGCAGCGCCGAGTCCACTCGCGCTTACTACGCGATCGTCGCCAAGACCGCCTCCGCGCGCCCGGAGGTGACCGAGTTCGTCGCCTGGCTGCGCGGCGAGGCGGCGGCCGAGGAGCAGCCGCGCGCGGCCGCTATACGGTAAGGGTAAGCACGATCTTGCCGATGTGCTGCGAGGACTCCATCAGCTTGTGCGCTTCGGCTGCCTGGGCGAGCGGGAAGGTCTTGAAGATCACCGGCCTGATCTTGCCGCCTTCGATCAGCGGCCAGACGTGTGCGCGCAGGCTCGCCGCGACCGCGCCTTTGAATTCGACCGGGCGCGGGCGCAGGGTCGAGCCGGTGAGGGTGAGGCGGCGCCGCATCACCTCGTTGATGTCGAGCTCGGTCTTGGGACCGCGCAGGAAGGCGATGAATACCAGCCGCCCCTCTTCCGCCAGGCACTTGAGCTCCTTCGGCACGTAATCGCCGCCCACCATGTCGAGGATCACGTCGACGCCCTTGCCGTCGGTCGCCGCCAGCACATCGGCCAGGAAGTCCCGGGTGCGGTAGTTGATCGCCTTGTCGGCGCCGAGCTTGACGCAGGCGGCGCACTTGTCGTCGCTGCCGGCGGTCGCGAGCACCCGGTTGCCCATCGCCCTGGCGATCTGGATCGCGGCAACGCCGATGCCCGAGGAGCCGCCGTGCACCAGCAGCGTCTCGCCCGCCTTCAGCCGGCCGCGATCGTAGACGTTCGACCACACGGTGAAGAAGGTCTCGGGCAGCGATGCAGCCTCGATCACCGACAGCCCCTTCGGCACCGGCAGCGCCTGCACTTCGGGCACCACGCAGTACTCGGCGTAGCCGCCGCCGTGGGCGAGCGCGCAGACCTTGTCGCCGAGCTTCCAGCGGGTCGCTTTCGCGCCGCAGGCGACGACCTCGCCCGCGATCTCCAGTCCCGGCAGATCGGATGCGTCGGGCGGCACGGCGTATAGGCCCTGGCGCTGAAGGATATCAGGGCGGTTGACGCCGGCCGCGGCGACCTTGACCAGGATCTCGTTCGGCTTCGGCGTCGGCAGCGCGCGCTCGGCCGGCACCAGCGCTTCCGGCCCGCCGGGCTTGACGATCCCGACCGCGCGCATCTTGCTTGGCAATGTCATGGTGATCGATGCTCCTCGATGAGCGGCGCAGTTTAGCGCAGCCGCTGGCGCGCCGCCCAGTCGAGGTCCACGTTGCCTCCCGACAGGATCACGCCCACGCGCAATCCCGCGGCGTCGAGCTTGCCGCGCAGCAGGGCGCAGGCCGCAAGCGCGCCGGTAGGCTCGACCACCAGCTTCATGCGCTGCCAAAGGAAGAACATCGTATCGAGCAGCTCGGCGTCGGTCACGGTGAGCATGTCGTCGACGTAGTGCAGCACCAGCGGGAAGGTGTACTCGCCGAGCGACGAAGTGCGCGCGCCGTCGGCGATGGTGTCGGGGTTGGGCACCGACTGCAGCGTCTTCGATTTGAACGAGCGCGTGGCGTCGTCGCCCGCGGCGGGCTCGACGCCGATCACGCGGCAGTCCGGGTTCATGCGCCGCGCGGCCACCGCGCAGCCCGAGAGCAGCCCGCCGCCGCCGCAGGGCACCAGCAGCGCGTCGAACGGGCCCGCGTCCTCAATCAGTTCCTTGGCAGCGGTGCCCTGGCCGGCGATCACGTGCGGATGATCGAACGGCGGCACCAGCGTCAGTCCGCGCTCGGCGCCGAGCCTGCGCGCGATCTCCTCGCGCGCTGCGGTCTGCGCGTCGTAGGTGATTACCTCGGCGCCGTAGCCGCGCGTGGCGTCGAGCTTGACCCGCGGCGCGTCGGCCGGCATGACGATGGTCGCGGCGATGCCGAGCAACCGGCCCGCGAGCGCGACCGCCTGGGCGTGGTTGCCCGAGGAAAAGGTGATCACGCCGCGGCGCTTTTCCTCGTCCGTGAGCTGCACGAGCGCGTTGTAGGCGCCGCGGAACTTGAACGCACCCATGCGCTGCAGGTTCTCGCACTTGAAGCGCACGCTGGCGCCGGTGAGCGCGTCGATCGTGCTCGAGCCGAGCGCCGGGGTGCGGTGGGCGATGCCGCTCAGGCGCGCGTGCGCCGCCTCGACGTCGTCGAACGATACCGAGAGTCTCACGCGCCGCCCCAGTGGGCCAGCGCGGCGCGTGCGACCTCGTCGCCCCATTCCTGCAGGAAATGCCCGCCCTCGGCGTGCAGCCACGGCTCGGGGCAGCCGCGGATCACGCTGCGCAGCGCTTTCATCACCGGCGGGCCGAGCACGGGATCCTTCGCGCCCACCGCCATGAACGACTCGCCGCGCCAGGCGCTGCGCCACCAATCGCGTGCGCGGCGCGAGAGCTCCGCACCCGGCGCGTCCGGCCGGTCCGGCACCAGGTTCGGAAAACTGCGCACCCCGGCCTTGTGGCGCGCATCGGGATATGGCGCGTCGTAGGCGGCCGCCTCCTCGTCGCTCAGCTGCGGGCAGCTGCGCTTGAGCAGCTTGCCGCAGGCGAGATCGGGGTTCTTGTTGACATAGGCGCGCCAGGCGATGAAGCCTTCCGAGAGCGGCGCGTCGCCGGTGCCGAGCGCGGTGTTCATCACCAGCAGGCGCAGATAGCGCTCGGGGGCCTCCATCGGCGCGGTGAGCCCCAGCAGCCCGCCCCAATCCTGCACCACGAGCGTGACGCGGCGCAGGTCGAGCCGCTCGACCAGGTCGAGCAGCAGCGCGCGGTGGAACTCGAAGCTGTAGGCGGCGTCCTCCGCGAGCTTGTCTGAGCGGCCGAAGCCGATGAAATCCGGCGCGACCACCCGTGCGCCGCAGCCGAGGAACGGCGGCAGCATGCGGCGGTAGAGGTAGCTCCAGGTCGGCTCGCCGTGCAGACACAGGAACACCGGCGCATCGGCGGGCCCCTCGTCGAGGTAATGCACCCGCATGGCCCGCCACTCTAGGTAGCGCGGCGCCCAGGGGTAGTCCGGAAGGGAGGTGAAACGCTCGTCAGGGGTTCGCAGGATGGACGACATCGGCGGATTGTAGAATGACCGCATGGACTACTCCACATACCGCGAGCTGAAGATCCGGCGCCTCGAGCCCGGGATCCTGGAAATCGTGATGGGCGAGGAGGGCGGCAAGCTCTCGACCGCGACCGCAGGCCTGCACGCCGAGCTGGCGCGAATCTGGCTCGACATCGACCGCGATCCGGAAACGCGGGTCGCGGTCCTGCGCGGCGCGGGCAAGGGCTTCTCGGCCGGCGGCGATCTGTCGATGGTCGAGCAGATAACGACCGACTTCGAGGCGCGCGCCCGCGTCTGGCGCGAGGCGCGCGACCTGGTCTACAACATCATCAACTGCTCGAAGATGGTGGTCTCCGCGATGCACGGCCCGGCAGTCGGCGCGGGACTGGTTGCCGGGCTGCTCGCCGACGTTTCGATCGCGGCCAGGAACGCGCGCATCATCGACGGCCACACCCGGCTCGGCGTCGCGGCGGGGGACCATGCCGCGATCGTGTGGCCGCTGCTGTGCGGCATGGCGAAGGCGAAGTACTACCTGCTCACCTGCGAGCAGGTGAGCGGCGAGGAGGCCGAGCGCATCGGACTGGTGTCGCTGTGCTGCGAAGAGGCGGAGCTGCAGGCGAGGGCGCTCGAGGTGGCGCGCAAGCTCGCGGCGGGCGCGCAGACCGCGCTGCGCTGGACCAAGTACAGCCTGAACAACTGGTTGAGACTGGCCGGGCCCAGCTTCGACGCCTCGCTCGCGCTCGAGTTTGTCGGTTTCAGCGGACCGGAGGTGAAGGAGGGCATCGCCTCGCACCGGGAAAAGAGGAAGCCGTCCTTTCCCCCGGAACCGAAGGATTTCTAGCTGTTGCTGCTGAAGTCCAGCGATTCGCCCCCGGCTGCCCCGGGCACGGCCGGCGTCGACTCGTTCTGCACGGGCGCGGCGTCGCCGCCGCCGCCGAGTAACCGCTCGAGCTCGCGCGCCGCGGCGTCGATGTCCGGCCCGACGCGTCCCATGTACGAAAGCAGCATGCGAACCGGAAGGTCGATCAGCGTCGGGTTGGGGTGGTCGCGCAGGTGCGACACGTTCTGGATCGCGGGCAGCACGTAATTGCTGCGCGTTCCCGGGGTGGCGGTTTCGAGCCCCAGGACCACCGCCGCCTGCGCGCGGGCGATGCCCGAGAGCAGCTCGGCGAGTTGTTGCGCGGAAATTTGCAGCATGGCGATCCTCCAGAGGAAAAGACCAGCCCGAAACCGGCGATGCTCGATGGTAACATCGGCCCGAATTTCCCATAAAGCGTATCGAATGCTGAAGCGGGTGCTGCTCGCGGTAATCCTGCTCCTTGTCGGCGCCACCGCCGGGATCGCGCTGCACACCTCACTCACTCGGGGAAACACCATGTTTGCGGGCAAGCGTCCCACCAACCTCGGCCTGCACGACGGCAGGCTGGCGCCATGCCGGCGTTCGCCGAACTGCGTTTCGTCACAGGCCGACGCCGCCGACACGGTGCATCGAGTCGCGCCGATTCCGTTCAAGGGCGCCCCGGTCGAGGCGATGGCCGCGGTGCGGCGGGCGGTGGAAAGCATGCCGCGCGCCACCGTGGTGCGCCACGAGCCGGACTATCTCTACGCCCAGTTCCGCTCGAGGCTGTTGGGTTTCGTCGACGACGTCGAGTTCGCCTACGACGAAAAGGCTGGGGCGATCCAGGTGCGTTCCGCTTCGCGCCTCGGACGGCGGGACTTCGGCGCCAATCGCGCGCGCGTCGAGGCGATCCGCGCGCTGATCCTGCACCGCGTCAGCGCCTGAGCTCGAGCATCACCGGCTGGTGATTCGAGGCCTGCGTGTGCGCATCCACGGTCAGGGTGCGAACGCCGGGCGCGAGGTCCTCGCTGACGAACACGAAATCACAGCAGTAGGGCGTCTCGCCGCGCGCGCAGCCGCTCTACCTGGGCGATGCGTTGCGCGCACGAGTAGTACTCCAGGTGCTTGGTCGTGACACGAACAGTCCCGAACGGCGCCGCGACGACGACTTCGAGCGCGACGCGCGGCATGCTCGGGGTGTCCGCCGCCGCCGGCCTCCGGCACCGTCGGTCACGTCGACGCCCCAGGCGTAGGCGGCACCGTAGCCCGGGAACTCCCGCGCCAGCAGCTCGACCTGGTTCTCGCCGCGGCTGCCGGCGCGCGCCGCGCGCGCTGCGCGCCGGATCGACCGCGCCGTCCATGCCGCGGCACCACTGAATGTTCCAGCTCAGCAGCCGTATCGGCAGGTCAACGCTTCACTCGTCTCTAGGGTCGGAGCCGGCCTCGGGATTCAGGGTCGCGGGCGGCGTGCGACGTAGTATGTCCGCATCCGGCGCCTGCGCCAACGCCTGCGCGTGGCGCACATTCTTCAGCATTTCCTCGAGGTACAGATTCTGGCCGCCGAAGTGGCTTTCGGCGTAGACGTAGGCGTGCGCGAGCTGCAGCTCGAGTCTGCGCGCCGCGTTGCGGTAGAACTCGGGCGTCTTGCGCACAAGATCGTCGCCGGAGCGAAACACGGCCAACGTGAAGCCGCCGGGGAGCTCGCGCCGTGCGAGCCCGCCAAGGACGAACTCCGGATACAGGCGGTCGCGGCATTTCTCGAGATAGCAGCGGTCGGCCATCTGCGCGATGATGTCCGCGCTGCCCAGCATCTGGCCAACGCGCCGGATCAGGGTATCGGCGACGCGAATTCGTTCGACCGGGTGCTCGTAGCCGGTAAAGTGCAGCAGCTTGGGCGCGATCTCCGCCAGTCGCCCGGTGCCCAGGTCGCGCATGTAGTGGCGCAGGTAAGCGGCGCCGCGCGAGACGTGGACCAGAGTGTACTCGGCGCCGCTGCCGTGCCTGCGGTCGCTGCGCCGGCGCAGGTAGCCGAAATCGTGGAACAGGGCGGAAAGCGCGCCGAGCATGAACAGTTCCGGCGGCAGACGGGGAGTGCCGTTGCGCCGGCTGCGCTCGTAGCCGTCCATCAGGCGCGCCATCGCCAGCGTCACCTCCAGCACGTGCTGCAGATCGTGGTAGCCGGTGTCGCAGGGGTAGTATTCGGGGTGCAGGCCGCGGTAGCACTTCTCGATGTCGGCGAATGCGCGGTCGATGGTCCTGGACGGCGCGCAGTCGTACAAGGCCCTGTAAAGGCGCTGGACTTCGGCCTTGACGCTCGCGGAATCGGTGGTCCGGATGCCGCCCGTGACGTCGTAGTCGTTGCGCCGCATGATTTGATCGACGTGGCGCCGTAAACGATGTGTGCACGGCGCCCGCGGCCCCTTTTCCGTGCCCGCAAGTAGCGCTAGGATTGTGCCGCCGCGGCGCGCTGTCAGTGAAGGACGTCACAGTTCGACTGCCGGCGCGGGTAAATTTTTGTCATGGGCACGCGTCGTTTGGCCAATTTCGAGCTCACCGACGAGGAGAAGCAGCAGATCCGGGCGCGCATCACGGCGCTCGAGGTGGAGCATGGCGACCTCGACTACATCATTGCCACCCTGTCCCAGGACCCCATCCACGACGAGCTGCGGCTGCGGCGCCTGAAGAAGCGCAAGCTCCTGCTGAAGGACCAGATCGCCCTGCTCAAGGACAGGCTGATTCCGGACATCATCGCGTGATCGCGCTGGTACAGCGGGTCTGCGAAGCCGAGGTGACAGTCGGCGACGAAACGGCGGGCGTCATCGGGGCCGGGATCCTGGCCCTGGTCGGCGTCGAGCGCGGGGACGACGAGCGCGCGGCCGAGCGGCTGGTCGAGCGCGTAATCGGCTACCGTATCTTTCCCGACGCGCAGGGCAGGATGAACCGCAGCCTCACGGATACCGGCGGCGCACTACTGGCGGTGCCCCAGTTCACACTCGCCGCGGACACGCGCAAGGGTGCGCGCCCGAACTTTTCCAGCGCGGCGGCGCCGGCCGAGAGCGAGCGCCTGTTCGAGCGCTTCGTTGCGCTCGCCTGCGAGCGCCTCGGCCCCGTGGCGACCGGGCGCTTCGGCGCCCACATGCGGGTACGGCTGATCAACGACGGGCCGGTGACTTTCTGGCTGCAGGTCGAGCCGCGGAATAGGTCCTGAAGCCTGCCGGAGCCACCACCTCGAGCAGCTCGAGGTTCTTCGAGTGCTCGATTTCGCGGTGCCGGATGCGCGGCGGCTGGTAGAAGCAGCTGCCGGCCTTCATCAGCACTTCGCCAACGCCCTCGTACTCGAAGCGGACCCAGCCCTTCAGCACGTAGACAAACTGCGCCTCGCAATCGTGCAGGTGCCACTGGCCATGCGGCGCCCTACCCGCGCGCGCCCTGATCACGTGTGCGACCAGCTTACCGCGCGTGGCGCGGCGAATGCCGAGATCGCGGTACTCGAAATAGTTGCGCAGCCCGCGCTTTTCGAACTTCGCGCCGGCGCGATGGTCGACCGAGAGGCGCTTGACGCGGGAATTCGCCGCCGCGACGGATTTCGTTACTGGCATCAGTCTCTCCTGCTGCCCGCCCGGGATGCACCAAATCGGCGTAAGCTTGCGCCACGAGTTTCTCACGTTTCGATCCCTCCCATGTACGACCAGTTTGTCGGCACCAAGCCGGTCGAAGAGCGTCATCGGTTCGACACCGCGCGCCTGGATGAATATCTGCGCGCAAACGTGCAGGGCTATTGCGGGAATCTCGAGATCGAGCAGTTCCGGGGCGGTCAGTCGAACCCGACCTACAGGCTTGCCGCCGGCGGCAGGCGCTACGTGCTGCGGCGCAAACCGCCGGGCAAGCTGCTGCCCTCGGCGCACGCGGTGGAACGGGAGTTCCGCGTCATCAAGGCGCTGCACGGTGTGGGCTTCCCGGTGGCCAGGCCTTACGCGCTGTGCGAGGACGAGGGGGTGATCGGCACCGCGTTCTACATCATGGACTGCGTCGACGGAAGGGTGCTGTGGGACCAGGCGCTGCCGGGTATGGATCCGGCGCAGCGCTTCGCCGTCTGGGACGAGCTGAACCGCGTGATCGCGCTGCTGCACACGATCGACTTCCGCGCGGTCGGGCTCGAGGGTTTCGGCAAGGAAGGCAGCTACCTCGGGCGGCAGATCGCGCGCTGGAGCAAGCAGTACCGCGCCTCGGAGACCGGGAAGATCGAGGCGATGGACAGGCTGATCGAGTGGCTGCCGCAGAACATCCCGCCCGGCGACGAGACGACGATCGTGCACGGCGACTACCGGCTCGACAACACGATCTTCCATCCGAGCGAGCCGCGCATCCTCGCGGTGCTCGACTGGGAGCTGTCCACGCTGGGCCATCCGCTGGCGGATTTCTCCTACCACTGCATGAGCTGGCATATTCCGCCGGGCAAGTTCCGCGGCATCGAGGGGCTGCCGCTCGCGCAGCTCGGCATTCCAAGCGAGCAACGCTATATCGAGATGTACTGCAGAAGGACCGGGCGCGATGGCATCGATCCCTCGACCTGGGATTTCTACATGGCCTACAACCTGTTCCGCATTGCGGGGATCACGCAGGGCATCGCGAAACGCGTGCTCGACGGCACAGCGGCGAGCGCGCACGCGCGCGAGGCCGGGAGCAAGGCGCCGCTGCTGGCCGAGCTGGGCTGGCAGCAGGTCGAGAAAATTCTGAAACGAGCTGCCTAGGAGACGAGAATGGACTTCGAGTATTCGCCCAAGGTGAAGGAGCTGCAGCGCAAGCTCGTCGCCTTCATGAACGAGCAAATCTATCCGAACGAGAAGGCATGGTACGACCACTGCAACGGATCCAACCGCTGGCAGGCGGTGCCGATCATCGAGGAGCTAAAGCCCAAGGCGCGCGCCGCCGGCCTGTGGAACCTGTTCCTGCCTCGCTCGCCGCGCGCGCCCGAAGGGTTGTCGAACCTCGAGTACGCGCCGCTGTGCGAGATCATGGGTCGCGTGACCTGGGCACCGGAGGTGTTCAACTGCTCGGCGCCCGACACCGGCAACATGGAGACCATCGAGCGCTACGGCACCGAGGCGCAGAAGGACGAATGGCTCGAGCCCTTGCTCCAGGGCAAGATCCGCTCGGCGTTCCTGATGACCGAGCCCGCGGTGGCCTCGTCGGATGCGACCAACATCCAGACCCGCATCAAGCGCGAGGGCGAGCACTACGTCATCAACGGCACCAAGTGGTGGTCCTCGGGTGCCGGCGACCCGCGCTGCAAGGTCTATATCCTGATGGGCAAGACTTCGCCCGACAATCCGTCGCGCCACAGCCAGCAGTCGATGATCCTGGTGCCGGCCGGCCTGCCGGGAATCAAGATCGTGCGCCATCTCAAGGTGTTCGGCTACGACGACGCGCCGCACGGCCACATGGAGATCGAGCTCAAGGACGTGCGCGTGCCGGCGTCCAACATCCTGTTGGGCGAGGGGCGCGGCTTCGAGATCGCCCAGGGCCGCCTCGGGCCCGGCCGTATCCACCACTGCATGCGCCTGATCGGCCAGGCCGAGCGCGCGCTGGAGAAGATGTGCAAGCGCGCGACCTCGCGCGTCGCCTTCGGCCGCACGGTCGGGGAGCAGGGCGTGACGCGCGAGCGTATCGCGGAGGCGCGCATCATGATCGACTCGGCGCGGTTCATGGTGCTGAATGCGGCCTGGAAGATGGATACGGTCGGCAACAAGGTGGCGCGCAAGGAGATCGCGATGATCAAGGTCCTGGCGCCAAACATGGCCTGCCAGGTGATCGACTGGGCGATGCAGGTCCACGGCGGCGGCGGCGTCGCGGAGGACTTCGGTCTCGCCTCGGCCTACGCGCACGCCCGCACGCTGCGCTTCGCCGACGGCCCGGACGAAGTGCACCGCAACCAGATCGCCAAGCTCGAGATCGGCGAGCAGACCACGGTAGCGGAGGCGATCGCGCCGAAGAAGCGGGCCTAGATCGCCAGGCTGCCGCACAGCTCGGCGGCGCGCTCGAGCTCCGCAGTCGAGTTGAGCAAGTCGGGGCATAGCCGCAGCCGGTCTCCTCGCGCGTCCGCGTCGACGCCGCGCGCTTTTAGCTTTGCCGCCAGCTCGTCTGCGCGCGGATGCGGCAGCGTGAGAAACGCGCCGTGCGCCTCCCCTTCTCCTTCCACGCCGAGCGCCTGCCGCCGCAGCAGCGCCGCGAGGCTGCGCTTTTGCTCGAGCGAGTAGGCGCGCAGGCGCTCTACGCCCAGCTCGAGCGTCAGCTCCAGGCCGGCCCGCGCCTGGAATGGCGCGAGCACCTGCGGGGTGGATTCGAGCCACGCATCGCCGCCGGCGGCGAACTGCGGCGGCTCCGGGCGCAGGTAGGCGAACGCGTCGCGCTTTGCGAACCAGCCGGTGTCGAGCGTGCGCAGCGTTTCGAGGTGGGCGGGATGAACGTACAGCCAGCACGCGCCGGGTCCGCCGCGCAAATACTTGTACGAGCCGCCGACGGCAAAGTCGACCTCGAGCGCCGCGAGGTCGGTGGGCACCACCCCTGCGCCGTGGTACACGTCGAGCAGCACCTTGGCGCCGGCGGCGTGCGCGCGCCGCGCCAGCGCACCGAGCTCGGCAACGATCTCGCCGCTGCGAAACATCACCGAAGACAACACCACCAGGTCGCAGCCGGTGGGGTCGAGCTCGCGCCAGGGAACGGTCTTGAGCGCGATGCGGCCCTTGTCGCGGTAGACCCTGAGGATGAAATCGAGCGAGTCGAATTCGCCGTCGCTCGCCAGCACGCGCGGCCTGCCCTCGAGCGCGTTCAGCACCGCGCGCAGGCCCTGGCCCGCGCTCGTCTTGGGCACGATGCAGTCCGTGCGCGACGCGCCGACCAGGCGCGCGGTAAGCGCGCGCCAGCGCTCGCGTGCTTCGAGCCAGGTCTCCCACGCCTGGCCCAGGTCGCGGTACCAGGCATCGAGCGCCTTGCCGACGTCCTCGGCCATGCGATCCGGCGGGCGTCCGAGCGAATGGTTGGCGAGGTAGATGCCGTCGCGCTGCATCACGCGGGAAAACCGCGGCCAGACGTGCTGGCGCAGCCAGCCCTCAGTCAATCTCGGTACGGACATCGATCAGCTCGGGGAACAGCGAGACCTCGAGCGTCTTCCTGAGGAAGGACACCCCGGAAGTTCCTCCGGTGCCGCGCTTGTGTCCGATCACGCGCTCGACCGTCTTGACGTGGCGGAAGCGCCAGAGCTGGAAGTTCTCTTCCACGTCGACCAGCTTCTCGCACATGTCGTAGGCGTCCCAGTGCCGCTTGGGGTCGCGGTAGATGATCCTGAACACCGCCACCACGCCAGGATGCCGCACATGGGGCCGCGCCCAGTCCCGCTCGATGCATTCGCGCGGCAGCGGCAGGCCGCGGCGCGCGAGCAGGCGCAGGAATTCGTCGTACAGCGAGGGCGATCGGTGCAGGGACTCGAGCCAGGCATGGATCTTCTCGTCGTGGCGGTGCACGGCGAGCATGCCAGGATCCTTGTTGCCCAGCAGGTATTCGATGGCGCGGAACTGGAACGACTGCAGTCCGGAGGCGGGGCCGAGCGCATCGCGGAACTCGGCGTATTCGGAGGGCGTGAGCGTCTCCAGCACCGACCATTGCTCGAACAGTTGGCGCTGAATCTGTTTCACCCGCGCCAGGATCTTGAAGCAGGGATCGAGGCGGTCGGCGCGCACGTGCGCGATCGCCGCGCTCAGCTCGTGGATCATGAGCTTCATCCACAGCTCCGAGGTCTGGTGCTGGATGATGAACATCATTTCGTCGTGGTGCGCGGGGCGCGAGCGCGGCTCCTGGGCCGAGAGTAGGCGATCCAGGCGCAGGTAGCCGCCGTAGGACGTCTCGGGAGCGAGATCGGTGATGAATCCGGGGTCGCGCGTCTTCACGCCATCTATAATGCCACCGCCAACGACACCGGAGAGTGCCAATGCTCAAGCTGTGCGGCTTTCACGTCAGCAACTACCACAACAAGGTGCGCCTGGTGCTGCTCGAGAAGGGAATCGCGTTCGAAGAAGACCCGGACTGCAAGCCTTCCCAGGAAGCGACCTTCCTGGCGCGCTCACCGCTCGGCAAAGTGCCGTTCATGGAGGTCGACGGCGAAGTGCTCACCGAGTCGCAGGTGATCTGCGAGTACCTCGAGGACACGCATCCCGCGAAGCCGCTCTACCCGCGCGATCCGCTCGCCAGGGCGAAGGTGCGCGAGCTGATCCAGTACATCGAGCTTCACATGGAGCTGGTGGCACGCCGCCTCTACCGTGAAGTGTTCTTCGGCGGCAAGGTGTCGGAAGAGACCAAGAAGCAGGTCGAGCGCGACCTCGACAAGGGCGTGCGGGGCTTCGCCACTCGCGCCAGGTTCGAGCCGTACGTGGCGGGCAAGGAATTCACGCTCGCCGACTGTTCGGCCTACGTCCACCTGCCGCTGGTGTCGATGGCGAGCAAGCTCGCCTTCGGGCGCGATTTCCTCGACGGTCTGCCGCAGGTCAAGTCCTACATCAAGACGCTCGGCGAGCGCCCGGCGTTTGCGCGCGTGAGCGAAGACCGCAAGGCCGCCCAGGCTGCGATGGTCAAGAACTAGTGGCTCCGATGCACGGCTACGCGCCGCTCGGGGAGTACCTGCGCTTCGCCGTCACGCTGACGGCGGTGCTCGACCCGTTCCTCGCGGTGCCGATCTTCGTCAGCCTTACCGCGCAGCGCTCCGAGCCCGAGCGCACGCAACTGGCGCGCGTAGTGACGCTGACCGTGTTCCTCGTGCTGGCGGGTGCGGCGCTGTTCGGCGAGGCACTGCTGACCCTGATCGGCGCCAGCCTGCCGGCGTTTCGTGTCGGCGGCGGCTTGGTGCTGCTGCTGATGGCGCTCGCGATGCTGAACGCGCGGGTGGGCGGCGTGCGCCAGTCGGCGGCCGAGGCCGAGGAGCTGGAAACGGGCGAGGTCTCGGGCGTGGTGCCGCTCGCGGTGCCGCTGCTCGCGGGGCCGGGCGCGATCAGCACCACGATCATCGCCGCGCAGGCACGCTCGCTGCTGCACCTGGCCGCGATCGTAGGCTGCATCGCGGCGGTATGCGCGCTGCTTTGGCTGGTGATGCGCTTCGCTCACGCGCTCGCGCCGCGCATGGGCACTACCGGGCTTAATATCGCGACCCGTTTGCTCGGCCTGCTGCTTACCGCGATCGCGATCCAGACCATGGCCGAGGGGCTGGTCGCGCTCATGCCCGGGCTGCGCTGATCAGTCCTGCGCCGCGAGCCAGTCGGCGGCTTCGCGCCAAAGGGAATCGCGGAAGCGCTCGCGGAAGAAGCCGAAGTGGCCGATCGAATCCACCCCCAGATCGCGTGGCGCGACACGCCGCAACTCGGCACGGGCCGCGGGATAGAGCGCGAGCAGCCCTTCGACCGCGCGCACAGGCGCGAATCGGTCGTCCGCGATCGCATAGGCGCGCAGCGGTGCGGTGAATCCGGCGTACGACTGCCGGGCGCCGAGTGCGCCGACCAGGTACTGCGGATCCCGGCACCAGCGCGCCCATTCGATCGCCACGCCGGCGGGCAGATCTTCGCCCAGGCCCAGCCGCTTTGAGGGCAGGTAACCGAGCAGCCGCGGCAGCAGCGGCAGGACCAGGTGCACGGCGGGCCACATCCAGGCCCGCCCGAGCGGCGGCCAGTTGCGCCAGTATGCGTTCTGCGACCCCACGGTCAGCGCCGCACGCAGGCGCGCTGCGCCCGGCACCAGCCCGAGCGAAACGCCGCCGACGCTGTGCCCGATCGCCATCAGGCGCGCATCCGGCGCCGCGCGCTCGAGATGGTCGAGCGCGGCGGGCGCGTCGAGCAGCGCCCAGTCGCGCATGCGAGCGCGATAGCCGCGCAGGCGCGCTGGCCGCGAGCGGCCGATGCCGCGGTAGTCGAAGGTCAGCACGCCGAAGCCGCGCTCGGCCAGGTAGGCGGCGAACCTGGCGTAGTACTCCTGCGGCACGCCCGCCGCGGCGAGCAGCGCCAGCGCGCGGCGGTTGGACGTCTGCGGGCGGAACAGGGTCGCGCCGAGGCGCACGCCATCGCGCGCCGCCAGCGCGACCCGCTCGCTCATCCGCGCTTCGGTACCGGGCGCGGGCGCCCCTTGGCGTCGATCGCGACGTAGGTAAGCGTCGCCTCGGTGACCTTCACCACCTCCGGGTCGTGCGGGCGCCGCTCGGCGTAGACCTCGACGTTGACGGTGATCGAAGTGTTGCCGATGCGCACAACGTCGGCGTAGAACGAGAGCACGTCGCCGATCTGCACCGGCTGCTTGAACACGAAGGAGTTGACCGCGACCGTCGCGACGCGGCCGCGCGCGAGACGGCCGGCGACAGTGCCGCCCGCGACGTCCACCTGCGCCATGATCCAGCCGCCGAAGATGTCGCCGTTCTGGTTCGAGTCGGCGGGCATCGGCACCACGCGCAGCGCGGGCAGCTTGCCCTCGGGAACCTTCATCGAGCGCGTTCCCTGGATTGCAGATAGTGCAGCGGGCCGCCGCGGAACGGCGCAAAACCGGTGGCGAAGATCAGCCCCGCGTCGATCAGGTCGGCGTCGGCGACGATGCCCTCCGCGAGCACCGCCTGCGCCTCGGCGAGATACGGTTCGATGAGCGATTCGACCATGTCCGCGCTCGGTTCACCGTGTTTGCGCTTTACCGTTTTCCCATCCACGTAGTGGTAGATGCCCTGTCCGGTCTTCTTGCCGAGCTTGCCGAGGGCCACCTTGTTCAGCAGCACTCTGGGCGCTTCGGGCTCGCCACCCGCGCCCTTCTTCGCCAGCTCCTTGCCGGCGGCGAGGCAGATGTCCAGCCCCACGGTATCGGCCAGCTCGATCGGACCCATTGGCATGCCGAAGGACTCCATCGCCGCGTCGATGGTCTCCGGCTGTATCGCCTCGTCGAGCATGCGGAACGCGTTCTGCATGTACGGCCCGAGCACGCGGTTGACCAGAAAGCCCGGCGAATCCTTGACTGGCAGCGGCAGCTTGTCGATCCGGCGCACGAACGCGGCGGCTTTCTGCGCCAGGGCCGGATCGGTGCGCTCGCCCGACACGACCTCGACCAGCATCATCTGCGGCACCGGGTTGAAGAAGTGAATCCCGACCAGACGCGAGGGATCATTGAGGGCATTCGCGATGTCCGCCAGCTTGAGGCTCGATGTGTTGGAAGCGAGGATGGCCCCGGGCTTCGCCGCCGCCTCGAGCTTGGCGAACAGCTCGCGCTTCGCCTCCAGGTTCTCGAAGATCGCTTCGATCACGACGTCGGCGTGCGCGACCCCGGCGCCGGCCACGTCCGGGATCAATCGATCCAGCGCATCGCGTACGCGGCGCTTGTCGCGCAGCCGGCGCTCGAACAGCTTCGCCGCGCGCTTGAGCGCCGGCGCGATGCGCTCGGGCGAGGTGTCCTGCAGCGTGACCCTGATCCCGCGCTGTGCGCACAGCGCCGCGATGTCGCCTCCCATCACCCCTGCCCCGACCACGTGCACGTGCCCCGGATCGAATTCGGCCGCTTTGCCGAGCGACTTGAGCCGCTCCTGCAGGAAGAAGACGCGGATCAGGTTGGCCGTCGTAGGGTGCTCGAACAGGGCCGTTAGCGAGCAGGCGGGATCGTCAGCGGCGGCGAAGGGATCGCCGTCGTACTTGCGCCACAGCTCGAGGATCGCGTAGGGCGCCGGGTAGTGCTCCGGGTTGGCCCGCTGCGCGACCTGCTTGTGCGCCTGCGAGGCAACGAAGTTGCGCAGCGGCCCGAGCATCAGGCGCTGCATAAGCGGCAGGCGGCGCGGCGCGGGTGCCTCGAGTGTCAGCATGCGCGCGGTGTTGTCGAAAATCCTGAGCGGCACGGCCTGGTCCACCAGCCCCATGCGCTTGGCGCGCCGCGCGTCCACCGCGCGTCCCGTGAGCATCATGTCGAGCGCCGCGGCCGGGCCGATGCGCCTGGGCAGCCACTGCACGCCGTGCCAGGTGGGCATGATGCCGAGCATCACCTCGGGAAAGGCGAGGCGTGTCTTCGGGTCGTCCAGCGCGACGCGGTAGCGGCAGGCCAGCGCGAGCTCGAGGCCGCCGCCCATGCAAAAGCCGTTGATCAGCGCCGTGGTGGGAAAGGGCAGGCGCGAGAGCTTCTCGAACAGGTCCCAGCCGGAGCGCGTGAACTCGAGCGCCTCCGCGGCGCCCGCGAAGCGGGTGAACTCCTCGATGTCGGCGCCGGCAATGAACCCGTTCTTCGCCGAGCGGATGATCAGGCCCGATGGCTTCGCGGCGGCGATCTCGTCCAGCGCCGCGGAGAGCTCCTCGAGCGCCTCGCGCGAGAAGGAATTGGCCGAAGAGCCCTGCCTGTCGAAGGTCAGCCAAGCGAGCCCCTGGCGGTCCTTTTCCCAGCGGAAATGCTTCATCAGAGCGCCTCCACCAGCATCGCGCCGCCCAGCCCGCCGCCGATGCAGATTGCGGCAATGCCGCGTCTGGCGTTGTTGCGCTTGAGCGTCTTGAGCAGGTGCAGCACAATGCGCGCGCCCGAGGCGCCGACCGGATGGCCGAGCGCCACCGCGCCGCCGTCGACGTTCAGCTTGTCCTGGTCGAGCGCGCCAAGCGCCGCGTCCAGGCCGAGCTGCTCGCGGCAGTAGGCGTCGTCCTTCCAGGCTGCGAGGCAGGCCAGCACCTGCGCCGCGAACGCTTCGTTGATTTCCCAGTAGTCGAGGTCGTTTAGCGCGAGGCCGTTGCGCTTCAGGATCGGCGTCGCCGCGTGTACCGGCCCCAGCCCCATCTGCGCCGGGTCGAGGCCAGCCCATTCGGAATCGACGATGCGGCCGATCGGCGCCAGGCCGTGCCGCGCCACTGCCTGCTCGGAGGCGAGGATCAGCCAGGCGCCGCCGTCGGTGATCTGCGAGCTGTTGCCTGGCGTAATGCTGCCGAACTTGCGGTCGAAGAAGGGTTTCAGCTTGCCGAGCTTTTCGACCGACGCGTCGCGCCGCAGGCCGTCGTCGAGCGTATAGGTGTTGCCGTCGCGGTCGTACAGCGCCTCGAGCTCGCCGCCGCCGGAGGCGAGGTGGCCCGCGTCCTGCGCCGCGGCGACGCGCTGGTGGCTGCGGACCGAGAACGCGTCCATCTGCTCGCGCGTGATGCCGAAGCGGTGGGCGAGATTCTCGGCCGTCTGCCCCATCAGCAGGCCGACCATAGGGTCGGTCAGACCCTTCATGATGCCGATCACCGGCGCGAGGTAGCTGAGGCGCAGCTTGGCCAATTGTTTGGCTTTCTGTCCGAGTGATTTCGTCTGGTACCAGTCCGCCAGCCACAGCGTCATCGCGTCCGAGACCAGCAGCGCCGCGTGCGAAAGCGCATCGACGCCGCCCGCGAGCACGAGGTTCGAGCGCCCGACGACGATGTTGTTGACGCCCGAATCGAGTGCCTGCATGCCCGACGCGCAATTGCGCATCACGGTCCAGCCCGGCACCTTCTGGCCGCAGCCCATGCGCAGCGCTGCGACGCGGCCGATGTTGACCTCGTCGACCGAAGGAGCGGCACAGCCCAGGATCACCTCGTCCAGCTCGGTAGGCTCGAACTTCTGGCGCAGCAGCAGCGCACGCCCTGCCTGCGTGGCGAGATCGCTGGCCGCGAACGGACCGGGACGGTTCCTGGCCTTGAGGAACGGCGTGCGCGCGCCGTCGACGACGTAGACGGGTTTGGCGTACATGGTTGTCAGGCTGCCTTGGCCGCCGGCAGGTGCTCCTTCGCCAGCCTCTGCACGATTGCGGCGCGAGCGAAGTCCTGCTCGAAGTCGTCGACCTTGATGACTTCCTTGCGCAGCGCCTCCTTGTTCTGCCACTGGGCGAATTCCGCGGCGCTGATCACGCCCCGGTCGCGCGCCAGCGCGGCCGAATCGGCGCCCGCACGCGGCGCGATCGCGCCGCGCTTTACCGCATCGCGCAGCTTGTGCTCGATCGGCTCGCACGCGATCGTCGCGGCGAGGGCGGCCTCCAGGTTGCGCGTCGGGTCGGCCTCGGAGCGCGCGAGGTACATTCCCGCAGTAAGGCGGTCGCGCGCCGCGCCCGGTGCGAGCAGCAGCTGGGCGCACTCGTGGTTGAGCCGGTCCGACGGCGGCGCGAAGCGCTTGCCGAAGGGGAACACCACCGCGCGCAGCTTGAGTGCCGCCAGGCGGTTGGGAAAGTTCGCGATGATTGCATCCAGCGCCTGCTGCGCCAGGTAGAGCGCATCCTGCACCGAGTACTCCAGCAGCGGCAGGTCCTCCCGCACGCGGCCCTGGTCCTCGTAGCGCTTCAGCGTGGCGGAGGCGAGATACATCGCCGACAGCACGTCGCCCAGGCGGGCCGAAATTTTTTCCTTCCTCTTGAGCGAGCCGCCCAGCACGAGCATCGAAACGTCGGCGGCAAAGGCGAACGCGGCCGAGATGCGCGACAAGTCCTTGTAGTAGCGCCGCGTCTCGGGTGCGGCGCGCGCCGGCGCCGGCGCGAACGCAGATCCGGTGAGCGCGTGGGCGAAGGCGCGCGCGCCGTTGCCGATGGTGTGTCCGATGTGCCCGAACAGCGCGGCGTCGAATTCGCGTGAAGCCTCGTCGCCGCGCATGTCCTTCGCCGCGTGCATCTCGCGCAGCACGTAGGGGTGGCAGCGGATCGCGCCCTGGCCGAAGATGATCAGGCTGCGGGTGAGGATGTTGGCGCCTTCGACCGTGATGCCGACCGGCACCACCTGGTAGCCGCGTCCGACCCAGTTGTTCGGCCCGAGGCAGATGCCCTTGCCGCCGTGCACGTCCATCGCATCGTCGATCACTTTGCGCACGCGCTCGGTCATGTGGTACTTCGCGATGGCCGAGATCACCGCCGGTTTTTCGCCCGCGTCCACCGCGCCGGCGGTCATCACGCGGGTGGCGTCCATCAGGTAGCAATTGGCTGCGATGCGCCCGAGCGCCTCTTCGACGCCCTCGAGCTTGCCGATCGGAGTCTTGAACTGGCTGCGCACCCTGGCGTAGGCGCCGGTGTAGCGCGCCATGGCCTTCGCGCCGCCTACCGACGAGGTCGGCAGCGATATCGAGCGCCCTGCGGCGAGGCAGCCCATCAGCATCATCCAGCCCTTGCCCGCGTACTCGCGCCCGCCGATGATCCAGTCGAGCGGCATGAACACGTCCTTGCCCGAGTTCGGCCCGTTCTGGAACACCGCGTTCAGCGGCAAGTGGCGGCGTCCGATCTCGACCCCGGGGTGGCTGGTCGGCACCAGCGCGCCGGTGATGCCGAGGTCCTCCTCGCCGCCGAGCAGGCGTTCGGGATCGTAGAGCCGGAACGCGAGGCCCAGCAGCGTCGCCACCGGCCCGAGCGTGATGTAGCGCTTGTCCCAGGTGACGCGCATGCCGAGCACTTCCTTGCCCTGGTGCGTGCCGCGGCAGACGACGCCGAAATCCGGGATCGCCGCGGCGTCCGAGCCCGCCTCGGGGCTGGTGAGCGCGAAGCACGGGATGTCGAGGCCCTTGGCGAGGCGCGGCAGGTAGTGATTCTTCTGCTCCTCGGTGCCGTAGTGCAGCAGCAGCTCCGCCGGCCCGAGCGAGTTCGGCACCATCACGCTCACCGCCGCGGTGTTCGAGCGCGTGGCGAGCTTCATCACCACCGCGGAGTGCGCCAGCGCCGAGAACTCCAGGCCGCCGTACTTCTTCGGGATGATCATACCGAGAAAGCCCTTGTCCTTCATGAACTGCCACGCGCGCGGCGGCAGGTCCTGGCGTTCGTGCGTGATCTCCCAGTCGTCGCACATGGCGCACAGCTCTTCGCACGGGCCGTCGACGAAAGCCTGCTCTTCCGAGGTGAGCTTGGGCGCGGGCACGGCGAGCAGCCTGTCCCAATCCGGGCGGCCGGAAAACAGGTCGCCATCCCACCATACGGTGCCGGCGTCGATCGCCTCGCGCTCGGTCTGCGACATGTCCGGCAGGATGCGGCGATAAAGCGCGAGCAGCGGGTCGCTGATCATGGCCCGGCGCAGCGGGCCGACGAACACCAGCGCCAGAACGAATGCGGCGACGCAGACGATGATGAATCCGAGCATGACTGTCTCCTCTTTGCTAGGCGGCTTTCCGGACGTTGCGGTGCTGCGGCAGCGGCGCGAGCAGCCCGGCGGCGAGAAACGCCACCAGGCGCGCCTCGAGCAGCTGCGCGTCGTAGCGGTCCTCGGGCTTGCAGCCGGCGATCAGCTGCACCGTGTCGGTCGCCGCCAGCGTGTATGACAGCGTGCCGAACATGAAGTGCATGCGCCACACCAGCTCCTCGCGCGGGACATCGGGCAGCGCTCTGGCAAAGGCGATCTTGAAGCGTTCCATCGCGGGCGCGTGCAGCTGGCCGATCAGGGCGCGGATCTGCTTTGCGGGCTCGGTGTAGGCGCGCCCGAGCAGGCGGATGAAGTTTCGCCCGCCGCCCTTCGCATCCTCGATCATGCGCAGGCTCGCGCCGATGAAGGCGCGGATGATCTGCTCGGGCGCGAGCGCCTGCTTGCCGGCCTGCTGCTCGAGCGCATCGAGCGCGGCGATGCGCTCGGCGTTCATCGGGTCGAGCCGCCGGTGGAACAGCGCCTCGATCAGCGCGTCCTTGGAGCCGAAGTGGTAGTTGACCGCGGCCAGGTTGACGTGCGCGGTCGAGGTCAGCAGCCGCATCGAGGCCGCTTCGAAGCCGTGCTGCATGAACAGCTCTTCGGCCACGTCCAGGATGCGGGTACGGGTTTCGTGTTGCGGCTTGATCGCGCGCAGGGACATGGCGGGAGGGTACCGGGAAAGATTTCAAACGAACGTTTGAATAGTACGGCGCACGCGCCGTGGCGTCAAGCCGGGTCGCCCCGGATGTGCGAGCCTTGCGCCATGAGCGGCGGCTTTGTCCTTGGTCTGGTGCTCGCCTCGATGCTGTGGCTGTTCTTCGGCTTCGGCGCGGCGGTCAATTTCCAGGTCTGGCGCGCCTGGCGCAAAGCCAAGCTCGGGGAGCGCGTGCCCTCGGGGATCCCGTTTCTGCCCGGCCTGTTCGGCGCCATCGCGATGTTCCTCACCCTGCCCACGCTCGCGCGCTGGCTGGGCTGGCAGCCAGGCTGGTGGGGTGCGGTCCTGCTGCCGCTGCCGCTGGTGCTGGACGTCTATTGCCTGGGCTGGATCCTGCTGCTGCCATTCGGCCGGCGCGGGAGCAAAAGCAACTAGAATCGCGGGTTCGCCATGGCCCGCCGCGCGCACAACTCCACCCCCACGCAACCGCTCAAAGGAACCGAGTGGCGCGCCTTCGGGCTCCTGCTGCCCTATCTGCTCGAATACAAGTGGCGCGTGGCCGCCGCGCTCGTGTTCCTCGCCGCGGCCAAGGTCGCCAACGTCGGCGTGCCGCTGGTGATGAAGAACGTCGTCGACGGGCTCGACGCCAAGACCGCGATCGTCGCCGTACCGGCCGCGCTGCTGGCGATCTACGGGCTGCTGCGCTTTTCCACCACGCTGTTCGCCGAGCTGCGCGACGTGGTATTCGTGCGCGTTACCCAGCGCGCGATCCGCCGCGTCGCGCTCGGCGTGTTCCGGCACCTGCACCGGCTGTCGCTGCGCTTTCACCTGGAGCGCCAGACCGGCGGCATGACGCGCGACATCGAGCGCGGCACGCGCGGCATCTCGACCCTGCTGTCCTACCTGCTGTTCTCGATCATCCCTGTGATCCTCGAGTTCACGCTGGTCGGGGCGGTGCTGCTGAAGAAGTTCGACTGGCGCTTCGCCGCGATTACCTTTGGCGCGGTCGCGATCTACCTCAGCTTCACCGTCCTGGTGACCGAGTGGCGGATGGAGATCCGGCGCCGCGCCAACGAGCTCGATTCGAGCGCCAACACGCGCGCGATCGACAGCCTGCTCAACTACGAGACGGTGAAATACTTCGGCAACGAGGAGTTCGAGGCCCGGCGCTACGACGAGAACCTGTTCAAGTACGAGAACGCCGCGGTCCAGAACGAGGCCTCGCTCGGACTGCTCAACATCGGCCAGGCTCTGATCATCGCCGGCGCTGTGACCGCGCTCATGTTCCTCGCCGCGCAGGGCGTCGTGGCCAAGGCATTCACGCTCGGCGACCTGGTGCTGGTGAACGGCCTGCTGATCCAGCTCTACATTCCGCTCAATTTCCTCGGCATGGTCTACCGCGAGATCAAGCAGGCGCTGATCGACATGGACCGCATGTTCCGTCTGCTCGCCGCGCATCGCGAGATCGAGGACCGGACGGGCGCCCCGGAGCTTCCTGCGGGGCCGGCGACGGTCGAATTCCGTGACGTGGATTTCAGCTACGAGCCTGCGCGCCAGATCCTGCACCGGGTGAGCTTTGTCATCCCCGCGGGGCGGCGCGTGGCCGTCGTGGGTCACTCGGGCTCGGGCAAGTCGACCCTGGCACGGCTGCTGTACCGCTTCTACGACGTGAGCGGCGGCGCGATCCTGGTAAACGGCGTCGACATACGGGATGTGCAGCAGCAATCGCTGCGGGCGGCGATCGGCATCGTTCCGCAGGACACGGTGCTGTTCAACGACAGTGTGCGCTACAACATCCACTATGGCCGGCCCGACGCGAGCGAAGCCGACGTGGTCGAGGCGGCGCGTGCGGCCCACATCCACGATTTCATCCGGAGCCTGCCGGCCGGCTACGAGACGATGGTCGGCGAGCGCGGCCTAAAGCTCTCCGGCGGCGAGAAGCAGCGCGTGGCGATCGCGCGCGCGCTGCTCAAGGATCCGCGCATCCTGATCTTCGACGAGGCCACCTCGGCACTCGATTCGAAGGCGGAAAAGGCAATCCAGGCCGAGCTGGAGCGCATATCCAAGGGGCGCACCACGCTGGTCATCGCCCACCGCCTGTCCACCGTGATGGACGCGGATCAGATCCTGGTGCTGGCCCAGGGCCGCGTCGTCGAGCGCGGCAGCCATCGCGAGCTGCTGGTCGCCGGGGGGGAATACGCGCGCATGTGGGCGCTGCAGCAACAGGCCGCGGCGGCCGAGGAAACGCTGGAGCGGGTCAAGGCGGCCTGAGGCCCCGGCCGCAGGGCTTATTTCACGTTCTTTCGAGAAACGGGGGGTAGCCCCTTATTTTTGCTTGCATTTTTTTCGAGCCATGCTATACACTGGCCGCATGCAACAACAATCACAACGCCAGCTGCACCAATTAGAGAAAATCGTCGCAGTGTTCGCGCTGCTCGCGGTGCTGTTGCTCACCGTCGGATTCGCGCAGGCGCAGAGCGGCAAAGTGTTCCTGCGCTCCAACGCGGTGCTGGTGCAGGACGCCAACAGCGGCCAGACGATTCTGGCCAAGAATTCCGACTCGGTGATGCCGATCGCCTCGATCACCAAGCTGATGACCGCGATGGTCCTGCTCGACAGCGGCGTCGACATGCAGCAGAGAGTCGTCGTCAGCAGGGAAGATGTGGACCACCTCAAGGGTACGCGTTCCCGCCTGCGCCCCGGCTCGAGCCTGACGCGCGACGACCTGCTGCTGCTCGCGCTCATGGCGTCCGAGAACCGCGCCGCGGCGGCGCTTGCGCGCACCTATCCCGGCGGCACCGGAGCCTTCGTTGCGGCGATGAACGCGAAAGCGCGCGCGCTCGGCATGCAGGACACGCACTACGTCGATCCCACCGGGCTCAATTCCGACAACGTATCCAGCCCGCGCGATCTCGCGCGGCTGGTCAGGGCGGCGGCCGAGTACCCGCAGATCCGCGCCTACACGACGCGCGGCAGAGCGAAAGTCGAGGCGCGCGGGCGGACGCTCGCGTACCACAACACCAACCGCCTGGTGTCCAATCCGCACTGGGACATCGACCTCTCCAAGACAGGCTACATAAGCGAGGCGGGCCGCTGCCTGGTGATGCAGTTTACGGTCGCTTCGCGCGAACTGATCGTCGTGCTGCTCGATTCCTGGGGCAAGTACTCGCGTATCGGCGACGCCAACCGCATCCGCAAGTGGCTCGAAAGCAGCGCGCTGGCCGACTCGCGCGGCTGAGCAGGCGGGGTGTAGTCAGCTTTTTCGGCACCGCGGTCGGCGCGGACGGATTCCTCGACGACGTCATATCCGGCCTGTCGCAGCCGCACAAGGCCCTGCCGCCGAAGTACCTCTACGACGCCGAGGGCAGTCGCCTGTTCGAGCGCATCTGCCGCCTGCGCGAGTACTACCTCACGCGCACCGAGCTCGCGCTCACCAGGCGGCACCTGCGCGAAATCCTGCGCTTCGCCGGCGAGCGCTGCGAGCTGATCGAATACGGCAGCGGCGAGAGCGTCAAGACGCGCATGCTGATCGAGCATCTCAGGCCCTTGCGCTATGTCCCGGTCGAAATTTCCGAAGCTTCGCTGCGCGAGGCCGCTGCGCGCCTGGCGCGCGAATTTCCCTGGCTGGACATCGCCGCGGTGATGGGCGACTTCTCGCGCCCGCTCAAGCTGGCGCCGCCTGGCAGGCGCAAGGCGCGCCGCCGCGTGGCCTACTTTCCGGGCTCGACCATCGGCAACCTCTCGCCCGCGGAGGCGGAAGGATTCCTGCGCATGACGCGTGCCCAGGTAGGCGCGAGCGGCGCGATGCTGGTAGGCGTCGACCTGAAGAAGGACCCAAGCGTGTTGCATGCCGCTTATAACGACGCGAAGGGCGTCACCGCGGCGTTCAACTTGAACCTGCTGGCGCGCATCAACCGCGAGCTCGGCGGCGACTTCGATCTGCGGCGCTTCCGGCACTACGCCTTCTACAACGCCTCGCGCGGCAGGATCGAGATGCACCTAGTGTCGCTCGTGCGCCAGAGCGTGCGGGTGGGGCGCAGCCGCTTCCAGTTCGATGCCGGCGAAACCATCCACACCGAGAACTCGTGGAAATATTCGGTCGAGGAGTTCCAGGCGCTCGCGGCCGAGGCGGGGTTCCGCGGCGCACGCGTGTGGCGCGACCGCCGCGGCCTGTTCTCCCTGCACGGGCTGACTGCGGTCGGGTGAGCGCTAGGGGTTGTTGAGAACGATCGCTCCGTTCGCGGTGCTGTAGGTGAAGCTGCGCGCCGTGACGGTGTCCTTGCGGTAGGTGTAGGTGCAGGTGGTGCCGCTGCCTTGCGCCCGATAATCGGTCGTATCGTTTGCCGGCGTGCTGATAGAAGGCGCAAGCGCGAGCACCCCATTCCAGATCTGCAGGCAACGGTTGGCGTTCACGTTGCCGTTGTTGCCGTTGGTCGAGGACGGGTAGCAGTTCGAGTTGAAGTCCACGATGCCGGTACCGAATCCGGGCAGGTTGTCCTGGCCGGCGAAGTTCTTCACCTCGCAGGTCAGGTGCGCGAAGTTGATCGCAGTGGAGAATGAGGCGGCAGACTGCGCGACCGATGTCTTGTACGTGCTGGCTTTCAGGTCGAGGAACTGCGGCAAGGCGATCGCGGCGAGGATACTGAGGATCAGGATGACGGCGACCAGCTCGATCAGAGTGAATCCGCTCGTTTCGGCCGCGGCGCGGACCGGCATACCGACGCGACAGCCTCAGGCCGCCCCGATGCGCGCCGCCGGACGGTGGCCGATCGCGCGCGAGATGCGGTCGGCGGCCTCCTTCACCAGCGGTCCCCACTGCGGCTTCATGCGGTCGGCCGGCGTCGACAGCGACAGCCCGGCGATCAGCGCGCCGCTGTCGTTGCGTATCCCGGCCGCGACGCAGCGCACGCCGATTTCGGCTTCCTCGTTGTCAGTTGCGTAGCCCTGGCGCTGGATGCGCTCGAGGTCGCGCTCGAGCAGCGCGATGCTGCTCAGCGTGTTGCGCGTGTGCGGCGCGAGGCCGGTGCGCTTGGCGTAGTCGCGCAGCCTGGCGAACCCGTCCTCGAGCAGGAACAGCTTGCCTGCGGCCGTGATGTGAAGCGCCGCGCGCGCGCCGATTGCGTGCACGATGCGCATCGCCGAGCGACCGGCGGAGGTGCGCTCGACATATACGATCTCGTCGTCGTGGCGCACCGACAGGTTCGCCGTTTCCCCGGTCTGGGCGTGCAGCTCGCGCATCACCGGCAGCGCCAGCTCGCGCACGCTGATGCGCGACTTGACCAGCGTGCCGAGCTCGAGCAGGCGCATGCCGAGGCGGTAGCTGCCGGGCTCGATGCGATCGACCAGCCGGTCGGCGGACATCGCGGCAAGGATGCGGTGCGCGGTCGAGGGGTGCAGCCCGGTGTACTGCGCGACCTGCTTCAATCCGAGCGGCTCGGGGTGCTTCGCGAGCACGTCGAGCAGCTTCATCATGCGCTCGATCACCTGGATCGGGCTCTTCTGGTCGTCCTTGGTCTTTGCTTTGGCGCCGGGCACGGAATTGCTGCGAAGCATCATGGAAACCGGTCGATTGTATCTCACGATGTGAAATCGGGCGAGGCGGTGGCGTGCTATTCTTGATCGCAGTTTCGTCTCTGTTTCAAAAAAGAAATCCACCTCTCCATGCCCAGCGGACGCCGCGTCGGCCTGTTCGTCACCTGCCTGGTGGACATGATGCGGCCGCGCATCGGCTTCGCCGCCCTGAAATTGCTCCAAGGCGCGGGATTCGAAGTGCTGGTGCCCCCGGCGCAAACCTGCTGCGGCCAGCCGGGCTGGAACTCCGGCGAGCGCGGATCCGCGCGCGCGCTGGCCGAAAAGCTCGTCGGCGAGTTCGAGCGCTGCGACTACCTGGTCGCGCCCTCGGGCTCTTGCAGCGGCATGATCAAGACCCACTACCCCGCGCTGTTCCAGGGCGAGGGCGCGTGGCTGGCGCGGGTCGAGGCGCTCGCCGCCAAGACCTGGGAGCTGACCGACTTCCTGTTGAACGTCGCCCGGCTCGATCTGCCGCCGGGTCGCTTCCGCGGCACGATCACCTACCACGATTCCTGCGCCGGACTGCGCGAGCTCGGCGTCAAGCAGCAGCCGCGCCGGCTGCTGGCCAGGATGCCCGGCGTAGCGCTCGCCGAAATGAAGGACAGCGAGACCTGTTGCGGCTTCGGCGGCACCTTCTCGATCAAGTTCGGCGAGATCTCGGCCGCGATGGCCGAGACCAAGTGCGAGAACATCGCCGCCTCCGGCGCGGGGACGGTGGTGCTGGGCGATCTCGGCTGCATGCTCAACATCGAGGGTCGGCTGCGCCGCCGCGGCGATGAGGCCACGCGCGTGCTGCACGTGGCGGAAGTGCTCGCCGGGGAGTCCGACTGATGCGCATCCAGTCGATGCAGTTCAAGGCGCGCGCGCACGGCGCGCTCGCCGACGCGAAGCTGCAGAGCGTGATGAGGCGCTTCGGCAGCGGCTTCGTCGACAAGCGGGCCGCCGCGCGCGAGGCCTACGGCGTCGAGGCGTTCGAGGGGCTGCGGGATGCGAGCGCGGCAATCCGCGACCGCGGGCTGGCCAACCTCGACGCCTGGCTGCTGCGCTTCGAGGAGCAGGCGACGCGCGCCGGCACCACCGTGCTGTGGGCGAGGGACGCGGCCGAGATCCGCCGCCACGTGCTCGAGATCTGCGCGCGCCACGGGCTGAGGAAGGCGATCAAGTCGAAGTCGATGGTGTCGGAGGAGGCGGGGCTGAACGAGGCGCTCGAGGCGAGCGGCGTGACGCCGGTCGAGACCGACCTGGGCGAGTACATCATCCAGCTCGCGAAGGAGCCGCCTTCGCACATCATCGCGCCCGCGATCCACAAGGACAAGGAGCAGGTCTCGGACCTGTTCGCCGAGCACCACCACCGCCCGCGCCTGACCGACACCGAGGCGCTCACGCGCGAGGCGCGCGAGATGCTGCGCGGGCATTTCCTGAGCGCCGACCTCGGCATTTCGGGCGGGAATTTCCTCGTGGCCGAGACCGGCTCGGTTGCGATCGTCACCAACGAAGGCAACGGCCGCATGGTGACCACTCTGCCCAAGGTTCACGTCGCGATCACCGGCATCGAGAAGGTGATCCCGACCCTCGAAGACCTGTCCACCCTGAACCGCGTCCTGCCGCGCTCGGCGACCGGGCAGGAGATCGAGAACTACTTCACCATCGTCACCGGCCCGCGGCGCGTGGGCGACCTCGACGGCCCCGAGCACATGTACGTGATCCTGGTCGATGCCGGCCGCACCAGGCTGGTCGGCAGCGACATGCAGCAGATGCTGCGCTGCATCCGCTGCGGCGCGTGCATGAACCACTGCCCGGTGTTCCAGACCGTCGGCGGGCACGCCTACGGCTGGGTCTATCCCGGGCCGATGGGATCGGTGCTGACGCCGGTCTACAACGGGCTCGAGAACGCGCTCGACCTGCCGCAGGCTGCGACGCTGTGCGGCGCCTGCGAGGTCGCCTGCCCGGTGAAGATCCCGCTGCCCGAGCTGCTGCGCACATTGCGCGAACGGCAGATGCAGGCCGGGCTGCGGCCCTGGCGCGAGCGCGCCGGATTCCGGCTTTGGGCGTTCGCCGCCAAGCGGCCGCGGTTGTATGCGCTCGCGACCGCGATCGGCGTGCGCGTGCTCAAGCTCATGGGCGGGGCGAAGGGCAGGATCACGAAGCTTCCGCTCGGCTCGGGCTGGACGCTCGGGCGCGACATGCCGGCGCCCGAGGGGCGAACCTTTCGCGAGCTGTACGCCGCACGCCGCCGGCGCTAGTCCTCGCTGCGGTAGTCGAGCGGCCAGCGGCGCATCATGAAGGCGAGCATGGAATGCTCGCACTCGAGCGAGTAGTAGGTCCAGGTCGGCTGCAGGCGCGAGAACTTGTTCAGGCGCCGAAACCGAATGTTGACCTCACCCACCGCGAGCTCGGCCTCGCCGTAGAGCGCGATCTCGGCTTGCGCAGCATTCCCGGCGCGATAGAAAAGCCATTCGTGCACGAACGCATCCTGCAGCCTCACCATGGCGTGGCACAGCGCGTCATCGATCCGCACCGGCGGGTCGAGTTGCGCCGCGCCTCCGGTGTCGGTGTAGTCGTGTGTCCAGCCGGCGTAGGGATCGGCGCCTGCCGCGGCGAGAAAGGCCGGCTCGCTCACAACATAGAAGCCTTCTAGCAGGAAATACGCCGATGCGAGTCGACCCTCGCGCGGGCCGGTATACCAGCCGTAGGCGTCCTTGCCTTGCTTCGCATAGACCAGCGCGCACTCGACGCCCACGCCGCGCGGCGAGTAGGCGAGAAAGACCCGCGGCGCGCTCACGGCGCGGCCCGGCGCCGCACCTGTTCGCGCGTCCGCTCGCGCGCAACGATCGCCGCCAGCCCCGATATTTCCTCGCCGAGCAGCTCGAGCAAGTCGTCGGCCGCGACCAGCCCGATGAGCGCGCCCGAGGCGTCGACCACCGGCAGGCGGCGCAAGCCTTTTTGGCGCATCAGCGCGACGCACTCGGCCACGCCGGTGTCCTCACGCGCGCAGACGATCTCCGGCCCCATCGCGTCATCGACCCGAGTTAGGTCGGCGTCGAGGCCGAGCGCAACGACGCCGACCGCGACGTCGCGGTCGGTGATGATTCCGACGGGGATGCGCTTGCCGCCCTGTTCGTCGACGACCACCAGGCTGCCTACGTGGTGCTCGCGCATCAATGCCGCCGCGCTCAGCACGCTCTCGTGCTTGCGCGTGAACACGACCTCACGATTGCAGACGTCTCCGATCGACATGGAAAGTCCTCCCTTTGTCCGGCTTAGGATGATTCGTCCGCCTTCCCGGGCACGGCGTCGAAAATGACCCGCACCGAGCCTTGCTCCGCGGCGAGCAGGCCGCGTGCCTCGCGCTGCCAGGCCTTCGCCGCCGCAGTGTCGCCGTCCAGCAGCATGATCTCCACCCCGCCGCCGAGAAGACGTGCCAGCGCCGTGGCCGCGGGCACGACCTGATCGGGCGCGGTCGCGATCGAGCACAGTACGGCGAGCGGGGCGCGCAGCGTGACGCGCAAGGCGCCGGTCACCACGATATCGCCGTGCTCGGCCGCGGCGCGCAGTTCGCGCAGCACGGTGCCGCGCGCGATACGGAACGACCAGGTGAGCGGCCCGCGCCCGGCGATCGAGGCCAGCGCACGCCGCACGTCGTCCGCCGCCGCTCGCAGCGAGCGCTCCATGCCGGCGACGTCGAGCGCGCGGGTGGTGGCCGACGGGTAGCCCACCTCACGCGCGAACGGCAGGCCCGCAAGGTGCAGCAGATCGACGTCCTCGACGAACAGGCCCACGAGCTCCGCCTGCATGCGCGCGGCGAGCTCCGCGACGGGCTCGAGCGCCGCGCGGCCGCGCGGGCCGGCGTCCAGCCCGACCACGATGCGCCGCAGCGTCATGGTTTCGGCCCGCGCCGGCGATCCGCGCGCCCCGCGGCGGCCTGGCCGAAGTTGCGTGCGCGCTCGGCGTAATCGAGCAGGCGCTGCTCGACGCGCTGGTTCAGGGTTCCGGCGGGGAAGCGCCCGTCGGCGCCGCGCGCGCCGGCCGGCAGCCCGGTGAGTATCTCGATGCCCTGGTCGATGCTCTCGACCGCATAGATGCTGAACTTGCCCGCCGCGACCGCGTCGATCACGTCCCGGCGCAGCATCAGGTTTTTCGCGTTCGACGCGGGAATGAGCACGCCCTGCGCGCCGGTGAGCCCGCGCGCCGCGCACAGGTCGAAGAAGCCCTCGATTTTCTCGTTCACGCCGCCGATCGCCTGCACGTCGCCATGCTGGTTGACCGAGCCGGTGACGGCGAGGGATTGCCTGATGGGCGCGTCGGCCAGTGCCGAGAGCAGGGCATAGAGCTCGGCCGAGGAAGCGCTGTCGCCCTCGACGCCGCCGTAGCTTTGCTCGAACACCAGGCTCGCGCCGAGCGCGAGCGGCCTGTTGGCCGCGTAGCGGCCTGCGAGGAAGCCCGAAAGGATCAGCACGCCCTTGGAATGGATCGGGCCGCCGAGCTCGGCCTCGCGCTCGATGTCCAGCACCCCGCCGCTGCCCAGCCGCACGCGCGCGGTGATGCGGTGCGGCATGCCGAACGAGAAGCCGCCCAGCTGCAACACGGCCAGCCCGTTGACCTGGCCGCTGCGCTCGCCTTCGCTGTCGATCAGCAGCCGGCCGCGCAGCATCTCCTCGTGCAGCCGCTGCCGGATTCGATCCGCGCGGCGCTCCTGGGCGTCGATTGCGCGCTGCACGTCCGCGGCCGAGATCAATTTGCGCTCGCCGGCGCCCGCCCAGTAGTCGGATTCGCGCAGGAGGTCGGCCAGGCCGCGCATGCTCACCGAGGCGCGGTCCGCGTCGCCCGCGGCGCGCACGCGATGTTCGATCACCTGCGCCACCGCGTCGCGCTCCAGCGGGCGCAGCTTCATGCTGCGCGCCACGGTCGCGATCGCGCGCGCATAGAGCAGGTCGGCGCCCGGCTCGCGCGCCATGTCCTCGTCGAAGTCGACCACCACCTTGAACAGCTCGCCGAACTCCGGGTCGAGGTCGTGCAGCAGGTAGTAGATCAGGCGCTGGCCGACCAGCACCACCTTGACGTCGAGCGGGATCGGCTCGGGCTCGAGCGAAACCGTGCTGATCAGGCTAAGCACCTGCCCGAGCGACTCGGTGCGGATTTCGCGCGCGCGCAGCGCGCGCTTGAGCGCCTCCCAGGCGAATGGCTGGGTCAGCACCTTGATTGCGTCCAGCATCAGGTAGCCGCCGTTGGCGCGATGGAACGCGCCGGCCTTGATCAGGGTGAAGTCCGTCACCAGCGTGCCCATCTGGGCGATATGCTCGATCCGTCCGACGAGGTTGTCGTGCGTCGGGTTGTCCTCGTAGACGATCGGCGCGCCCTTGGCGTCGGCGTGCTCGATCAGCACGTTGACGCGGTAGCGGCGGAAGGTCACGTCGGATTCCTCGCCCTGCGCGATCGGGAGGCCGAACGGCGTCGGCTGTTCGCCATCCTTGGGCTGCTGGAACACCTCCGCGTGGTCGAGCACGTCCTCCTCCAGGGCGCACAGGTACGCACGCACCTCCGGCAGGGCCTCGTACTCGGCCTTGAGCTCCTCGATCAGACTGTGCGCCGCGTTGCGCGTCACTTCACGGTTGAGCTCGCGCAGTTTGTGCTGCGCTTCGCGCCGCCACTTAGGCACTTCCTGGATCACTCGCTCGAGTTGCGCCTGCAG
>Ga0335081_10001252_pt1 | contig 40552 bp, 28 predicted proteins | sample Lox_Sample_35_FD_206713 | JGI IMG/M metagenome (GOLD analysis project Ga0335081, IMG submission 206713) | Soil microbial communities from Loxahatchee National Wildlife Refuge, Florida, United States - Lox_Sample_3.5 | ecosystem: Environmental > Terrestrial > Soil > Wetlands | place: USA... | reverse complement strand
CGCCAGTGCGGTGAACTAGCGTTCGTGGGGCCGTGCCTTCCGGCCCGCCGCCGGGCTTCTGCCCGGCGCGCCGCGCGGAAGCGCGGCGGCAGCCCGGAAGGGCTGGCCCCACATTAATGTAGAGATAAAGCCAGGGTTGTGGGGCGCGCGTGAAGGAGAACCGACCGGACGCGCGGTGCCCTGGTCGAGCAGTTGTTCCCTCGGCCACCTCGGACGCGCCAACCCGATAAAGCAGCCAGCGTCATCAAACGCCTCCGCGCCCATTCTCAAAACTCTGCGTCTCAGCATCTCTCGGGGTGAATCCGACGGTAACCATTCCGCATATCCTGCGTCAATATTGGAAATGCGTATCTTTCAAACGCTCGCGGCCTTGCTCATGTTTTGCGGCGTTACGATCGCGCAAAGCGATCCACGGCCGCAATTCGAGGTGGCATCCATCAAGCCGGCCGCGCCTGACGCGCACGGCACGTTCATCCGAGGCACACCTGGCGGACGGATCACCCTCACCAACGTGTCTCTGAAGGAGATGATCGTCGTTGCGTGGCGAATTCAGCCATTCCAGGTCTCCGGCGGTCCGCCCTGGCTGGAATCGGCGCATTACGATATTTCTGCGAAGCCGGATCATGCACCGAAGCCAGATGAACTGCCGCTGATGCTGCAATCGCTTATGGAGGACCGGTTTCAGCTCAAGTTTCATCGCGAGACGAAAGAGCTTCCGGTGTATGCGCTTGTATTGGCAAGGAAAGATGGAAAGCTGGGACCGCGGCTGATCGAATCGAAGGAAGGTAGCTGTAGCCAGCCGGATCTCAATAAACCGCCGGCGCCACTGGAACCCGGCAAACCGCCCGCGCTCTTCTGCGGCGGTATGTTTATGAGCCAGCGATCCATGAACGCCAGCAGCATCCCGGTAGCGAACATCATTCCGATGCTCTCGCGCACGCTGGGCCGCACGATCATCGACAAGACCGGCTTGACGGGGAAGTACGACATCAGCATGGAATGGACTCCCGACGAGAGTCTGGCTTTGCAACCACCGCCGGATGCGCCGAAGCTGCCACCAGCCGACCCCGCGGGGCCATCCTTATTCACCGCACTTCAGGAGCAACTGGGTCTCAAGCTGGAATCGCAGAAGGGGCCGGTGGAGGTTTTTATCGTCGACAGCGCGGAAAGGCCGTCGGAGAATTGACGCGCGAGGCGGGAGATTCTTGCTGTGATACTATCTTCCGCATGCGCACAATCGGAATCTCGATAGCTCTAACCATACTCGCCGCGGCTGCAGTGGCCCAACAGCCCGCCCGCTCCACCAAGACCTACACCTCCGCCGACGAGATCAAATCCCTCATCGCCAAAGCCAAGAGCGAACGCAAGGGCGACGCTCCCATCGTTGCGGAACAGATCCTGACGCTGGCGCCTTACAATGCCAACCTCGAGTATCGTGCAGCGGTCGGCCCGGCGGCGGTCCATGAGAAGGAAGCCGAGATGTTCTACGTGATCGATGGCAGCGGGACCCTGATGACTGGCGGGAAGCTGGCGAACGAGAAGCGGACCAATGCGGAAAACCTTACGGGCACCGGCATTGAAAATGGCACCTCGCAAAAGGTTTCCAAGGGCGATTTCGTGATCGTTCCGGAAAACACGCCGCATTGGTTCAGCGCCATCAACGGCACGCTGGTGCTGATGTCGCTACACGTGCCGCGAACCGGCAAGTAGCGCCTGTGCTCTGCTACGTCACGCCCGGAACATCTCGAACGGCTGGAATTGCCCGTTGAGCAGCTGCTGCGTGTCGTGATAGCCGAGCCAGCCATCGATCATGGTCGCGTAGACTCGGCGGAAGTCCGTGGTGTAGACCAGGTTGTCGCCGGCATCCAGTTGGGTTAAGCTCGGCGGTTTTCCATACTGGCCGCCTTTGACGTTGTTGCCCGCCACGAACATTAGGTTGGCAGCGCCGTGATCCGTTCCCAGGTTGACATTCTCCGGAGCGCGCCGCCCGAATTCGGAGAAGATCATCACCACAACATCGTTCGCGCGTTTGATCCGCGTAAGATCCTGCAGGAACGCCGAAACGGCATCGGCAGCGTACGTCAGCAGCCGCTTGTGGGTGTCGTTCTGAAAAACGTGCGTGTCGAACGCGTTGTTGCGGTAGGCGGTGTAGTAGAGCCGCGTGGGCATGCCGGCGTCGATCAGCGCGGCGACTTTCGGAAGGTCGAGGCCGACGATGCCGTAATCCACCGGAGAGCGGTATTTGGCCCAAGCTTCCTGTACCAGCGCGGATGCATCCTTGGCGCTGCGCGCAGTGTCGAGAAGGAAGCGCCGCGACGGGTTGTCTACAGGCTTGCCGTCAGCGGCCGGCTGCAAGGCTTCGCGCTCGTCGTAGAAGACCTCTTGCGTGAACTTCTTGGGGTCGTCGAACACTACCGGCACATGGCGGCGGCTGCGCACCGCGAGCGATTGCCGTGTGTCGATATCGACGATGAAGTTCGGCGGCGCGCTCGGAGCCATGGCGTCGGCGAGGCGGCCAACCCATCCGTAGGGCTCGCCGCTATTGGGAGCGGCGGTGTGCCAGTACGCCATCGACGTGAAATGCGAGAATGAAGGGTTCTCGTAGCCGCAGCCATGGACGATAGCCAGCTTGCCATCCTTGTACAGGCGCTCGAATCCGGCCATGCCGTGGCTAAAGCCGAAGTGATCGTCGATCTTGCGGACCTCGTTCTTCGGAATGCCAATATTCGGGCGGAGCTTGTAATAGGCGTCGTCGCCGTAGGGAATCACCGTGTTGAGTCCGTCGTTGCCGCCCGACAGCTCGAGCACCACCAGGATCTTTCCGTCCGGCCCCGACTCCGCCGCATTGGCTGCCGCCTGTCCGAACAGAGCCATGCGCAGGGCAGAGCCCGCGGTCACACTCACACCGTACATACCGGCGCGCAATAAATCCCGCCGGCTGGCCTTCGGAAATGAAAATCGACTGTCTTTCATCGCGGCTCCTTCCTTAGCTGAGTTGAAACTCGGGCTGGCTCATGATCAGGTGCAACAGCAGGCGCAAGGAATCTTCCATATACGTTTGCGCCACGGCAATGTCGGTGGTGCCCAATTCTTTGTTCAAGAACGCGACCAGTTTCTGCCGGCTGGCATCGCTTGGCGGCACACGCATGAAACGGCGAATCATGTAGTCGACCACCTGAGTGGTGTTGCTGAGGTCCTGGTGGCGCACCATTTGCGCGAGGCTGACTTGAGCGGTGTCGCGCGGAATAGCCTTGACGCGTTCGATGGCCATCTGCCAGCCGCGGAAACTGCCGTAGCGCGTGTTGAAGTCCTCGTCGCGGTCGGCGGCCATGTTCGATTCGGCGACTACGCCGGTTTTGGTGTCGTCCTTGGTCGCGTCTGAGACATCCATGCCCTGGCGGATGCGGTCGGCTACCCGGCGCACTTCGCCGTTGGCGGTGTAGCGGTCCGGCGGCAGGAAGTTGATATCCGGAAACAGAATGTCGCGGCCAAAGTTGGCGCGTTCCAGCAGCAGGCCCGGCGTGATCCAACTTTGCCCGCCGGCCCAACCGGCTACCGTCGGCGGCGAAAAGAGTTGTTGACCGAGCGCGCCGGTGGCCACGTTAAAGTCGGGAACGCCGGGAATGCTCTTCAGGCCGAGCTTGTGGTACGTATTGACCGCCAGCATGACAGGGCTTTTGATCTGCGTGCCCACCGAGGCCGCGCTGTAGAAATCGCGCGACAGGAAGATCTTTTCGAGCAGCGGTTTAATCTCGTAATGGTTGTCGCGCAGGACCGCGCCCAGTTGCTTCTGCAGATCGGGCGAAAGATCTTCGCGGACGAAATACCGATAGATCTTGCCGGCGATGTAATCGGCCGTCACCGGCTGCTTCATGATGATGTCGATCACATCAACGCCATCGAACCGCCCGGTCTGGCCCAGGAACGTCTTTTCGCCGTCGTCGTGCTGGTCCTTGTTGACCACGAACTGCAGGTCGACAAAGTTCCAGCCGGTGAAGGCGCGGGCGGCCTCACGGATATCCTTCTCGGTGTAGTGGCCCACGCCCATGGTAAAGAGCTCCATGATTTCGCGGGCGAAGTTTTCGTTGGCGGCGCCCTTGACGTTGACTCCCGCGTCCAGGAACGCCAGCATGCCGGGGCTCTTGGCTACCGCGACGGTCAGATCGCGGAAATTGCCGGTGCCCTGCTTCTGGAAAATTTCCAGTTCGCCCATCAACTTGCGATAGTCGCGCACCTTGGCTTCATTGCTGGCGAAATGTCCGTGCCAGAACAGCGCCATCTTTTCTTCCAGGGGCCGGGGGGTGGTTAACATGCGGTTGGCCCACCAGTAGGCGACGCGGTTCGTTTCCAGAACGCTGGCGCGCAGCCAATAGAAGAACTCATTCACTACGGGCTGAAGCCGCCGGTTGCCGCTGGGCTTTACTTTGATGCCGAGCGCTTCGCCTTTCTGCTTGGCCTGGTCGGTTACGGCCGGGCGGCTGGGAGGGAACGGTTCCAGACCAGGGTCGTGAATTCCGGATTCGTCAAAAGGCGGCAGTTTGCTGGTGTCGGTTCCTTGGAAGCGCACGAGGCGCGCGATCGCCTGGTTGGGCGTCATTTTCGCCAGCGCTTGAATCTCCTCGGGAGTGCCACCGAAACCGGCCCGCTCGAGCAAGTGGGCGGCGAAATCGTAGTTCCAATCGGCGGCGCCGATCGGCGTCAGATCGTTCTGCCACTTGGCGGGCCCCGCGGTCTGGGCGATGGCGGCAACCGCAAAGGTTACGAACGTGGCCAACCCTCTGAGCATGCTTCCCTCCATCGTGGGGCAGGTCTTCAGGCCGAAAGGCCTGCTCCCACATTCTACTAGCAGGCTGCTGAAAAAGTCCGCCAAACCTCCGCTCCCTGACGGTCGCGGCTCGGTAACTGCCTGTGAACTCGATGCCGCGTTTCCGAGCCGCGCGCGTTAGCAAGCGGTTTTTCGGCTTTTTTCAGCAGCCTGCTAGCTATTGATGATACACCTCACTTGAGGATCAATACAGCTATCCGGCCGTCCGAATCGAGGCTGTCGCCGGTGGCATTCTGCCCATGTTGTGGAACGTCGGGGCGGTCCACCAGTTCGACGGCCTGGACGTGGCCGGTGAGGATCAGGTCGTTCGTCACCTTGGCGCGCTCGCGGTCGATCTGCGAATCGATCTTGTGGATGAACGTGCGGTCTTTTTCCGAGAAGCTGATGCCGGTATCGTGCGTAGCGGCTACTTCCCAAACCGGCTGACCCAGGAACGTCTCCGGCCGAAGCCACACGCGGAGGTGGTGGCGGGCAGCAAATGTGTTGTTGAGTTTCTCAAAGACCTTATCGGGCGGCTTGCCGTCCAGCATCAGCACCGACACCGGCGCTTCGTTGTAGCCGCGGTCTTCGGCCAGAGCCTTGAACGTTTCGAATTTGGCTTGTGTACTGAGCTTGGCGGCGTTCGACCATCCGGCCGCAGTGAACGCTGTCTCAACGGCATTCTCGGAGCCGATTAACATCACGTTGGTTACATCGGAGGGTTTCGACGGCTTCTGGGCCATCGTCTGGAACGGCTCGCGGGACACGAGGTCGGCGAGCGCCGCTTCCTGCTTTATCGGCCGGAGGTTCGCCGCCGGGCCTACTCCGCCGGGTTTGGCGAGCTTCAACGGCGCGGTTAGCTGTAGTTCCATTTCCACACCGGCATCATAGGTGATGCTCGTGTCCGCCTGCTTGAGAACGGCGGTTTTGACGGTGTTCAGAACGTCTGCCAAGCCGGAAAACCTGCCTTCGAGCTTGTTCAACCCGCTGTCGATCTGACCGGTCATGGTCTCGGAAGCCAGGATGCCGTTGACCTGTCCCTGGTCGTCCAGCTTCTCGCGGGCGTTGTCGATACCGGTGAGCTTGGTGGCAATGGGCAGCTTGGCGCCGTTGATCTCGATCGAGGTGAATTTCATGACCAGAACCGCGCGATCGCTGGCGGTCGCGGGCTGCGTAGCCTTGTCGACGGTGCCATGGACGGGCGCCCCGGCTGGAATCGCAAAGTCGTTGCCGACCATCACCGGCGCGATCACGATGGCGTCAATCAGATCGCCCGACTTCGCGGTTTGCGTGGAGATTTTCGTCTTTAGCCGAATATCGAGCTCGGTATTCGCCGGCACATCCAAGGCAAACGCCGGAAACGAGAAAAGCAGGATCGCCAGAGCGCCGGCAGCGGTATAGTCACGCCTCATAAGAATGATTGTATTGCGGAGAAGGCGGGCCTGCTGCACGGGGGATAGGAGATAGAGGCCCCAAAAGTGCCGCACCACCTCCTCCGGCGTGCCTCCCTCCAGCCTGAACCAAAAGCAAAATCAAACAAAACAAAAATTGGGCTAACGAAACTGCTAGCGCGCTGGGGGACCTCAAAAAAGGCTTATACCCTGGCAGGGCTCGAAACAGCAAACCGCAAAGTAGCCCTCCAGTACCCCCGTGTTGCACGAGCCTGAGACGCCTTTCTTAGCCGATGAAATGCCTACGTCCGCATAGCATTAAAACTCAAGCGGCTAGAATTGGCCTATGGACCTTTTGGCGGTTGTGAAATGGCTCCTGCCGTCAGCGGTAACGGCGGGGGGCAGAGGCCTGAATGGCGACCGAGAGCGCCGGATACTCGATCTACTGGAACACACCGCCCAGCCTCTTAGCGTTGATATCATCCATAACGAATTTATTCAGCACGTCCTCCGCGATGTGAAATTAATACACGTCACGCCGACGCTACGACCGGGCGGCGACCCGTCTAACAAAGCCAAGCACATTCCGACGAAGCCCCCTTTTCGCGTCAGGCTCCGCCACCTGTGAGAGTGAACATCAAACGTGAGATACCGACCGAGCAGAAGGTCCGCGACATTCTCCGCAACATGAAGGAGCGGGGCATCGTTGATTTTGCTGGTAACGATAGTTGGATGCTTCGTCGCAAATAAGCCGTCACATGGGTTACAAAGGGTCCTTTTCGCCTCGTGGAGGTTAAACAGAATTACTGCTTCAGTTCGCCAGCCGTCCCGCTAAGGACACTGCTCAAAAAGCTTTTCAATCTCCGCCATCCTGCCCGTTTTTCCGGTTACGTATGCGAGGAGATACCCGAGCATCAAAACCGATGCTGTGGCCGCGCGGACACCTTCAAGAACATGGTCGTCGCTGTATGACGCTTCTATCTTGCCGCCGGAGAATTGCCGGACGAGCTGCCCAAGGCCGCCGTGCGTGTACGCGTTCAGCGCGTCCCATGCGTCGTCTTTCGCCTGTCGGAAAAATCCCTCGGTCCGGAATGCCTTGTCGATCTGGTCAGGATCACAGCGGCTCATGATGTTGAACGCGGGGTCTTCTGCGAACTGCTCAACCTCATCATCCTTTGCGCAACCGACAATCCAATGTGCCCGAAGCATGGCCTCGAAGGTGGAGCGAACCAGCGCCAGCCCAGAACCGTACAATTTGTTTCTGAAAAGGAGAATGATCGCGGAGTGATGATCTAGCGCGAGGTTGCAGAAGGCCCCGGTGATCGTAATGCGCCGGTCGTCAGGGTAGTTGTCCCCCAAAATCGCAGAAAGCTTTATGTTGATCTGTTCCGCACCGGCCAGAGAGTCACTAATCATAGGTGTATCTTAGCCAGAATACCCACTCAGAATTGGTAGGTATTGCAACGTCCTTGGGAGGCCCGTCAATCGCGGGCTTGACGTGTTTCATAAGTCTGTTTCACAAATGGGGGCTTCGCTTTTGTCTTATAGCCCCGCGGAACAGCGGCCCTATGGCCACAAAACGGGTCGAACGGCGATACCATTCTGTATGTGCGGAGTCAGGAGCAAGCATTTGCAGGATACTACGCGTCCATGCCCGACGAGGAACTCCTGCGAGTTGCCGCAAATCTAGAGTCACTTCTCCCGATTGCTCAAGCCGTGCTTGTCGCTGAACTCGATAAGAGGGGAAAGCACGGCTTCACTGTTCCGGCACCAAGGCGCGAACCGCGGGCTTCTGGTCCGTGGAGGTGGCCGATAATTTCCGACGAGAAATCAGCAAAGAAAGCTGCCGCGACTGGCGCGGGGTTTGCGTTTGCCGTTGCCGGTATCACTGGTGTTTTGGCGATCATATCGATTTTTAGACCTCTGGGCTTTGTAAAACCGTTATCGCTGGTAGATGCGTTGCTTTTTGGTTTTTTGGGGTTCATGATCCAGTGGAAAACTTCTAGGATTGCCGCTGTGGCTGCTCTTATCTTGTTTGTTGGCGAACGCATCTACGCGGGGGTCGGACTTGGAATCAGTGCGGCTGTCGGGGCGCTGGCGGTGATCTTCCTTTTGGGGTTCATTTCCGGTGTTCGAGGGACGTTAGCCTACCACGTTTACCGTAGAGGCTTGAATACGGGAAGCACGGAAATCAAATCGCTTTAACGGTAGGACACCTTTCTAAATCCCAATCCGCTCAACTTCGCCCACCGAATGACGCGGCCCTCGGACGGAGTGCGCCGATTGGCGGGCCTCAATTGCCCGGTCACGAGCCAGTCAAACAGGCATCAGGATGCAGATGTCGCTTGACCGCGGGAGCCGAACGCTCGGCTGCAACTGCTCGACATACACGGCCACAGGCACCGGCTGGACGCGCCCGAGTTCGTCAATCCCCCTACCTCTCGCAGCAGCGCAAGGAAGGGCCGCACGGCGGACCGCGCATACGCCGCCCGCGTGTTTCTGCTGCGGATATTGACGGTGAAGAATTCGAGAAAGCGTCGAGGGCCTTGCTTCTCGGTCCCCGCCATCAGCGCCGGAATGGATGCCCAGAAAGGGTCTTTGATGGCGACCAAGTTTATCATTTGGGGTGCTTGCGATTAAGGTAGGTCACCCGTTGATCTCGATCGAGGTGAACTTCATGACCAGAACCGCGCGGTCGCTGGCGGTCGCGGGCTGCGTAGTCTTGTCAACGGTGCCATGGACGGGCGCCCCGGCTGGAATCGCAAAGTCGTTGCCGACCATCACCGGCGCGATCACGATGGCGTCAATCAGATCGCCCGACTTCGCGGTTTGCGTGGAGATTTTCGTCTTTAGCCGAATATCGAGCTCGGTATTCGCCGGCACATCCAAGGCAAACGCCGGAAACGAGAAAAGCAGGATCGCCAGAGCGCCGGCAGCGGTATAGTCACGCCTCATAAGAATGATTGTATTGCGGAGAAGGCGGGCCTGCTGCACGGGCGTCCCCGGAGCTGGTGTATACTCAATTCCTCATTGGGAACCGCTCCGGTAAATCGAGGAGAAGTCATGAGAGTTTGTTGGCTGATGAGCTTGGTTGCGGGCGCGGCACTGGCGCAACCTGCGCCGCACGTGCCGCCGTATCCACGGATCGACGACACGGCCGGCTACAAAGTCGATCCGAGCTGGCCGCAGGAAAAACCTCCCGGCGGCGAATGGACCGCGGCCATGTCGAGCGTTGCCGTGGGGCCTGACGGCAATATCTGGACGTTCAACCGCGGCAAGATTCCGGTGCAGGTCTACACGCCGGAAGGCAAGCTGGTGAAGTCGTGGGGTGATGGCGCTCTTTTCCAGAATCCGCACACCGTCCGTTTCGACAATGCCGGCAACCTTTGGCTGGTCGATACCGGGACCCATACCGTCCGCCGCTTCACTACTGATGGAAAAGTAGTGATGACCATCGGTACGCCGAACCAGGCGGGCGCCGATGAGACGCACCTGAACCAACCCAATGACGTCGCCTTCGGAGCGAATGGCGATATTTATGTCAGCGATGGTTACGGCAATGATCGGATTGTCGTGTTCGATAAGCGCGGCAAGTTCCTGCGGACCTGGGGCAAGCTGGGAAGCGCGCCGGGAGAGTTCAGCCAGCCGCATTCGATCGCGCTCGATTCGAAGGGCCGCGTCTACGTGGCTGACCGCAACAACTCACGCATCCAGATTTTCGATGGCAAGGGCAAGTTTCTGGCCGAGTGGAAGAACATCATTACGCCGTGGTCGATCGAGATCACCAAGAACGACGAGATCTACGTGTGCGGCCAGTCGCCCACGCTCTGGTCCGAAATACCCGCTAACCAAACGGCCCTCGCCACGCCGCCGAAAGACCAGCTCTTCATGAAACTCGATACGGAAGGGCGCCTGAAGCAGCTCTGGGTGTTTCGGAGGGGAGAAAACGGGAAAGAGAAGCCGGGCGAAGTGAATTGGATTCATTCGATCGCGGTGGCCGCGGATGGCAGCCTCTATTTTGCGGAGGTTCAGGCCAAGCGGGCCGAGAAATTTGTGCCGGCGGGAACGCTGGCCAGCCAGACTTTGAGCGCCAGCAGATAATCTTCAGGCAGGAGCGTCTATGTACATTTCCACATTTCATTTGATGCCGCATCGGGAGCTCCCCGATGACTTCGAAAAGCGATACTCGTCCGTCTGGGTGACGCCGCCGTTTCACGAACTGGCGGACGCCAAACGCGTGGGCCAGTATTACAACTGGACGTTCGACGAGTTGATTGCCGCGGCTCGCGCGGGCTCCGATGGCATCTGCACCAACGAACACCACCAGAACGCCTATGGATTTATGCCCAGTCCGAACCTGATGGGGTCGGTGCTGGCTCGCGCCACGGATGGGTTGGATTGCGCGATCGTGCAGATGGGCGCAACTCTGCCGGCCACGCAGCCGCCCACGCGTATCGCGGAAGAGTACGCCATGCTCGATTGCATCAGCGGCGGCCGCCTGGTGGCCGGCATGCCCTTGGGGACGTCGATGGACATCAACCTCTGCTACGGCGTGACGCCGATCGAGCAGCGCGAACGGTACCGCGAAGCGCACGATCTGATTCTCAAGGCGTGGACCTCGCGCGAGCCCTTTGCCTGGAACGGTAAGTACACGCAGCTCGGCATGGTGAACCTGTGGCCGCGATGCATTCAACAGCCTCATCCGCCGGTGTGGATCCCCGGCAGCGGCAGCACCAGCACCTTCTACTACGCCGCCCAGCACAACCATTGCTACTGCTTCCTGAGCTATTTCGGTTACCAGGCCGCCCAGAAGAGCGTAGAGAAGTATTGGAGCGTGGTGCAGGAATCGGGCCGCGATCTCAATCCGCACCGCCTCGGCTTCCTGCAACTGGTTACGGTCGCTGAGACGGACGAGCAAGCTGAGAAGGACTACGCAAGGCACGTCGAGTACTTCTATCACAAGGGCCTGCACGTGCCGCCGGAATGGATGGGCATACCCGGTCACCAGGATTACCAGAGCTTGGCCAACTCCGTGCGGAACCCAATGATCGCCAGCGCGTTTACCTCGCTCAAGGAGAAGCGCTTCAAAGATTTCTTGAAAGATAAGTTTGTAATCAGCGGCAGCCCGGCTACGGTGCGAGACCAGCTCAAAGATCTGGTGGCAAAACTGAGAGTCGGGAATCTGATGGTGCTGCTGCATATCGGATCGATGTCACACGAGTTGACCATGAAAAACATTCAGCTGTTTTTCCAGGAGGTCGCGCCGGCGCTGCGTTCCACTTGGGATGACCAATGGGAGAACCAGTGGTGGCCGCAAGGGTTGCGCAAGAAGACCGCGCAGGAGGCAACCGCATGACGGCCGTTACCGATCGCCGCGTGAGTGTCTGGCAGAAGAAGCTGAATCCGAATATCAAGGTGGCCGGCAGCGGATCGCCCGTGGTCTTTCTGCACGGCGCCGGGGGCTTGGTGTGGGATGAGTTCCTGGACCGGCTGGCCGAAAAACACACCGTCTATGCTCCCGAGCATCCCGGCACCACCGTAGGAGACCCCGATGCCATTTATCAACTCGATAATCTCTGGGACCTGGTCTTGTACTACTACGAGGTCTTCGATTCGCTCGGCTTGAAATCGGCTCCGGTCATCGGGCATTCGTTCGGCGCGATGGTGGCGGCGGAACTGGCCGCCAGCAATCCCCAGCGGGTCAGCAAACTGGTGCTGATCGCGCCCATCGGTTTGTGGCGCGAGGATATCCCGATTACTAACTGGATGGTGATCACTCCCGGAAGCGACCTGCCGAAATATCTGTTGCGCGATCCCGATGGCCCGATCGCAAAGCAGATGTTCGGAACCCCGGACCCGGAAGGGATGATCCGCATGATCTGGTCGATGGGCTGCACCGGCAAGTTCGTGTGGCCGATACCGGACAAGGGCTTGAAGAAGCGCATCCATCGGATCCAGGCCCCCACGCTGCTTCTGTGGGGCAAACAGGACCGATTGGTTCCCGCGGCATACGCGCACGAATTCGCCAGCCGCATTTCTGGCGCGCGGATCGAGTTGGTCGACGAAGCCGGGCACTTGCCGACGGTGGAACATCCCGCGCGTGTGGCGGCAGCAGTTGAAGCGTTTCTGGGATAAAACCTCACAGGCCAAGAGTGTGGTCGCGCAGCAACCGTTGCGCTTCTGAGTCACAGACCGGCAAAAGCCACTGGAGTGACCCGACGATTGCGATCGTGGTGACTGCCATGTGGGGTCGGGCCTTCCGGCCCGCCGCCGGGCTTCTGCCCGGCGCGCCGCGCGGAAGCGCGGCGGCAGTCCGGAAGGGCTGGCCCCACGCCTGGACATGGCTGGCACGTTAACTGCATTCCGGCGGGAATGCGAAGTGTGGTGTGTCTGTTGACCTCGTTGGCCGCTTCCGCGTCTGCGGCCGACATCATCAGCCAGGTCCGCGTGCTGGGTGCTCCATCGTCCATCGAATTGGAGAGTCGCGCTGGCGAGCCGCTCGATTCCACGAAACTCGACCATGATGTGAAGACCTTGTGGCGATCGGGCCAGGTGGCCGATGTCACCGTCCAAACAGTGGCAGATGGCGAGGCGTTGCAGTTGCTCTTTCGTGTTCGCGCGCGCCGGTTTTTCGAGCTGCGCAAAGTCGAGATCGAGCCGCCCACGCCCGGTATCAATCCGGGGATCGCTCCCGGTGGCGACATCGATTCGCAGGAAGCGCAGCAGGCCGCGGCTCGCATTCGAAAACAGCTGGACGGTTCGGGTTTTCCGAACGTCACCGTAACCAGCCGTCTCGTCCTGATCGGCGCGGGCAAGGTCGATTGGAAAATCCACGTCGATAAAGGCCATGCGGTGGACATTGGGGCGGTGACATTCTCCGGGCATCCCGGAGTACCTGCCTCCCGGCTGAAGCATGCGTTAGGCATAAAGCGCCGCGGCTACAGTCCCGACGCTGTTGTTTCCGGCGCAGCGAATCTGCGATCGTTCTATTTTCACCATGGCTATCTCGCCGCTGACGTACTACCCGCTTCCCTGCGCATCGAAAACGGCAAGGCCGCGATCGATTACGTCATCGATTCCGGTCCGCACTCGGAGTTTGCGGCGCAAGCAGCCTGCCGCGAGTTCGCCGAAGAGCGCCGTGACGCCGAACGTAGCGGAGTCTTGGACTTCCACGCGCGGGTCGAAGCGGACGGCCTCAAAACCTCAGCCAAGCAGGGACGGGCCTATCGTGTCCATCGCATTCAATTCCGCGGGAATCACAGTTTCGGTGATATCACGCTGCGCCGCGCATTTCTGCTCGCCGAAGGCGATCCGCTGGACGAGACGAAACTGCGAAAGTCACTGGCGCGGCTGAATCGCAGCGGACTGTTCGAGCCGTTGACCCCGTCCAGTGTGGTATTGAATACGCCGCCAGGTACGGACGTGACAGATGTCACGGTCTGGCTCAAGGAGAAGAAGCTGCACAACTGGTTACTGTCGGGACCAGTGGGTCCGATGAGTCTCGCCGGGCCGCTGCAGTTCGCTATCGGAACTCGGCTGCCCACGTGGGGGCAGGGCATCTTCGAGTTATCAACCTATATACTCTCGGCCAACCTGATGCTGTTTGCGAAACCGGTGAGCGAGCTGATTCCCTTTCTGCCGCACAAGCGATTTCTGCCATTGCTGACGCTTCAGCGGCCATTACTGTCGGGACAACCAGTCTTCTCCGGGATCACGATCGCGCCCCAGTTGGGCTGGCGCGGGATGTTGGGGGGATATGCCGCGTCGAAAGTCCGTAATCTAACGCACGAATTTTCGCAGACGGATCGGGCATTTCAATCGCCGCTTCCGGTGATGATCATTGCCGGCAGCCAGGAGAAAGGCACGATGAATTGCGAAGTGGAGAAAACCAAGCTGGATTGGACGCGACAGATCGCCGCAACGGCTATCAACCTATTGTTGTCTTTCTCGCCATTGTGAGCGCGTCCACTTTGCCTCGCGGGTAAGAGTACGGCCATGCCATTTTCATACACATCTCTCTTGAATCACGCGCTGGGAGGCGTATAATCGCACCGAACGACGGAAAGGAGCCAATCTATGGCCCGCCCCCGGCCCGTAAAGTTTTCCGTGAGGTTGGCAATTCTGGCACTGAGCTTCCTGCCCGCCGCGATCACTCTTCACGCCGACATTACTCTTCCCACGGGAGGTTTCAATGGTGGTGGCACATGTAGCGAGAGTTCCGTTGGGGCGCTGCCCGCAGTCAATGGGATCGAGGGCGTGGGGCTGACGGTGTCATGCAGTGCACCAACTCCATCTCCTCTCTTTCAGGCGGATGTCAACGGAGCGACCACCGGTGGAACCATCGCGGCGGGGACTCCGATTGCTTTTACGTTCTCGTTTCAGGCGACTGAGCAAAACGCCGCCTTTCCGGTGAGCGCCTTCACTGCCGATTTCGCAGCGCTGGCTAACTCAGCGTTAGGTCCAGCTAATCTCAGCGGGTTTCAGGCCCAGACACTCTTCGATGGTTTTTGCGGCCCGTTTACCAATCAGTGTTTCTCGATTCAGGAAGCCGGAAGCGGCATTCTAAGTTTTCCAGTTGATCTTCCCAGTGGCACGCTATCCGCATTCGGTTTTGACTTAGCCACCACGACGAGCGGCACGGCCAACCTAACTCTGAATGCTACGGTGGATTTCAACGTCGTTCCGGAGCCAGGCCATCTGACGCTGGTTCTACTCGGGTTTGCCGCGTTGTACGTCGCAGGGAACAGGCTGCGGGCCAGGTGGCGCAGGGCCACGCTCGGTGCAGACCGCTAAGGCGCTTTGCAGCTGAAATTAGCCGCATCATCGACGCTGCCGCTGCCCTTGTAGTGCGCGACCTGCGGATACGGGCACAACGGCCGGGTGCGATCCACCGTGCCGTTGGTGGCGTGTGACGCAATCATTTTTTCCGGCGCCTTGCCCTGTTCCACCCATTGCTCCAGCGCCGTTACCGTATCGAACACGTTCGGCCCGTCGCCCCCGCCGCAATGGCCCATGCCGGGCACCATGAACAGCCGCACGGAATCGCCGGCTTTCGCAGGACCTCCCACTGCCTTAACGATGTTGCCGTAGTAGTTGACGGTCCCTCCGGGCGGAATCTGCTGATCGCTCCAGCCGTGATACATCAGCAACTTCCCTTGATGCGCGAAAAATGGCTTCAGGTTCGGGTCGATGGCATTGTTCACGCCGCCATCGATTTTGTCCGCGCGCGCGATGTCTTCGTCGAAGTTCAGCGTCAGGTAGTCCCAATTGGGGTCCTGGAAAACGACGTATTTGAAGGTGTCGGTGGCCAGCGGGATGGGTTGCGGTCCGGCCAGGCGGCTCCAGAGAAGTTCGCCTCCCGGCTCCAGGCCCGGAAAAATTTCTTCGCCCGTGCGCGGGTTCTTGGCGCCTGCATAGATCTTTTTGGCTGCTTCCACCTGCAGGGCCGTCAGGCAATCGGGGCCGTCGCCGTTCTTGCACGCCACTACCGCCGGATCGAAATGGCAGGCCCTGGGGTTCTCGATCAGCCCGTCTTTCACGCCGTCCAGCGCGTCACACGCCGCCAGAACCGCATTGTGAATCACCGGATACTTTTCCGCAGGAATGTAGCTTTCCGGATTCTTATGCACCGCCTGCGCAATCCAGATGCGCTCGGCTTGCAGATGCATCATGTAGTTGGCCGGGGCGCCGGCTACGATGCCGTCGTAATCGTTCGGATAGCGTTGCGCTTCCGTGACGCCTTGTTTGCCGCCGGAAGAACAGCTATCGAAGTACGAGTAGCGCGGCGAGTTGCCGTAAAACTTCTCAATCAGCGCTTTCGCTTTGAGCGTCATCTCATGCTCGGAGCGGTAGGCGTAGTCGATCAGTTTTTCGGGATGCCCCAGCGCGAAGCTGGCACTGCCGCCGGAATGGCCAGTATCGGTGGAAGCGGTGGCGTAGCCTCGCCTCAGATCCTGCACCATGTCACCGTAAGCCAGCGAGCCGCCCCATCCGCCGTTTCCAGTCGCCAGAAACTTTCCGTTCCAATCCGCGAGCGGCAGCCAAACTTCAATTTTGATATCCGAATCGCTGGTGGGTTTCAGCGTTGCGGCTACGCGGCAGAACGGCGGCAGGTCCGCAACCGGCGCCGAGGCGCCGCCGCGGCCAGTCAACGTGAATCCGCCGGCGGGAACCGTCTTCGCCATGGTAATCGTCGCGCTCGGCAACTCCAGCGAAGCCAGGCTCTCGCATGAGGAGGTCACCGTTGCAGCGTAGACGGGAAATGCCGCCAGCAGGAATGCCGGCAGCGCAAACGTAGCGTAGCGGTTCATTGCGATCCTCCTAGCGCGGCTGCGTCACTACATCGATCAATGCCGGCTCGCCCTTGCGCACGCGCTCGAGCCCGCGCAGATAGGCAGCGTGAAGGTCCTTGGGATCGGTGATCGGGCCTTCTCCGTAGAAACCGTAGGCCTGCGCCATCTTGGCGTAATCGATGTTCGGTTCCCACAGCTTGGTCCCGATGTGCGCGCGCTCCGCGCCGCGGTTATGCAGGCTGCACTGCCGCTCTACGAACATCACTTCGGCGTGGTAGCCGCGGTTGTTGTGCATCACGATGAGCTCGGGAATCTTGTGATGCGCAGCGGTCCAGAGAACGCCCGGGCAGAAGTTCAGGTCTCCATCCGTCTGGATGTTGACGGAGAGGCGGCCGTGTTTGCGATTGGCCAGTGCCGCGCCCACCGAGGCCGGGGCGTTATAGCCGATTCCGCCCGCGCCTTGCCCGCCGACGTACTGGTAGTGCTTGTCGAAATTCCACAAACGGTTTGGCCAGTTGCCGATGAATCCCTGCCAGCCGACCAGCGACCAATCGTCATTCTTAATGAGCGGCCACAACTCCCCGCTCAGACGGCTCAGCGAAATGGGGCTGGCATCCCAACCGTACGAAGCGTCCTCGATCGATCGGTTGCGGGCCTGCTTGTGGGCCTCCGCCAGCTTCCGGCCGCGGTCCTCGAGAGCCCGTTTGCGATCGGCGGTGATCAGCCGCTTACACGCCTCGGTGAGCGCCGGCATCGTCACTTCGGCATCCGCGCCCATGGCCAGGTCGACGTCGGCGTAGTGTGAAAAGTCCTGCAGGTTGCTCTTTAAGAAAAGATCGGTGGAGGCGATGCTGATGGTCTTCCCCCCGCGTGCTCGTGCGGCGCGCGCCATCCCGGAGGCGTCGGCAACTTCGAGGAACAGAATGACATCGGGCTGATACCCCGGCGTGCCGTTTCCGGCCAGCGGGTGACGGTTGGGAAAATTCATGCGCTCTTGGTTGTTCACCGGCGCCTGCAGGGTTTCGGCCAGGTCGATCAGCGCTTTGACCCCGTTCGGCGTGCGCGCCGAGCGCTGCGCCACAATCAACGGCCGTTCCGCATTCACCAGCCACTCGGCGGCCTGTTTCACCGCGGCGTCATCGCCCTGCGGCGGCGCCGTCATGGTGAGTTTCGGAATGCGCGGCTTGGTGGCCGGCTGCGGGTTCGATTGCAGTTCGTGATGGGCCACGATCAGCACCGGACCCATGGGCGGTGTAGTGGCAATCTTGTAGGCGCGGACCGCCGACTCGGCGAATGCACCCAGAGAATTCGGCTGATCGTCCCACTTGGTGTAATCGCGCACCAGCGCGCCCATGTCCTGCGCACTGTGATACGACTCGACGCCGCCATTGCGCACCGCGCCGTCGAAGTGGTTGCCCACCACCATGAAGATGGGCACACGGTCAGCGTAGGCGTTGTAGATGGCCATGCCGGCATGCTGCAAGCCGACGGTGCCATGGATCAGCGCCATCATCGGCTTGCCTTCGATCTTGGCGTAACCGTGCGCCATGGCCACCGCGGCTTCTTCATGCGTGACCGTCAGGAATTCCGGCATCTTGTTATCGCCGTAGTTGATCAGAGATTCGTGCAGCGATTCGAAAGTCGAGCCGGGGTTGGCGCCCAGGTATTCCAGGTCGAGCGTCTTCAGCACATCCACCATGAAGTCCGAACCCGGGTTGTCGATCACCCGTGCCGATGCCGCTCCGGGCTCACCCGCGTCGCGTGCCAGTTGTGTCGCGCCCGGTCCGCGAGGGGCGCTGCCGTTCGTCTGTGGCGCATCGGTCGCCTGTGCGGAAGCGACTTGCGGTTTCGCGACTAATGCCGCAGCACCCGCCGCGGCGCCTTTCAAGAAACCGCGCCGGCCGAAGGGCGTGCGGGTAGACTTCGCCATGGTTACCATCCTCCCTCAAAGTGCTGAATTCGGGACCAGTTTATGAAGTACGAAAGTCGATGTCAACGCGCAGCGCGCAGCGCAGCAGCGGCACGCGCAGCGGCGGTGCGGAACGGGCCGCCGTGTCAGGTCGGGTATCGCTTCGCGATCCTCGCCGGAAACTCTGTTGAGCACTTGTTCCCTCTGCCACCTCTGCGCGCCAATCTGAGGCTTGGCGACCGTCTCATCTCACGCGCGAAGACCCAGCAATCTTTAGCCTTTCTCTGCGTCTCTGCGTCTCTGCGGTGAATCCACAACCCCGCCCATGATAGAATCACGCGTAGTTTCACAGGGGGCGGCAATGGTAATCGATGCACATGCGCACGTGACGGCGCCGGACAGTCTCTGGGTGTACAAGGCGCAGATCCTCGCGCATCGGGGTGGTCACGGGCGCGGCGGCGTGAATGCTACCGACGACGACATCGCCAGAGCCTTGAACTCCCCTGTGTTCGGCGGCTCGTCCCATCTCGCCCAGCTCAAAGAGGCCGGCACCGACATGCAGATCATCTCGCCGCGGCCTTACCAGATGATGACCAGCGAGCATCCCAAGCTGGTGACCTGGTTCATGGAAGAGACCAACAACATCATCGCGCGCCAGGTGAAGCTGTACCCGAACGTGTTCCGCGGCGTTTGTGCGTTGCCGTTGACTCCCAACGTTCCCGTTCAGTCCGTGCTGCCGTATCTCGAAAAATGCGTGAAGCAGGATGGGTTCGTGGGACTCCTTCTGAATCCCGACCCCGGCGAATGCAGTGGCGTCGAGACCCCCGCGCTCGGCGACCGCTATTGGTATCCGCTCTACGAAAAGATGGTCGACCTCGACGTCCCCGGCCACATCCACTCGATGGGATGTAAGTCCGAGCGGCTCACTTACTCCACCCACTTCATCAACGAAGAGACCATCGCCGTGGTTTCGCTGCTGACCTCAACCGTGTTCAAGGATTTTCCGAAGCTCAAGATCGTGGTGTCGCACGGAGGCGGCGCGGTGCCCTACCAATGGGCCCGCTGGGAAGCGAGTTCGCTGCGCGGCAAGGGGCCGCGTTTCTCCGAGACCCTGCGAAACCTGTATTACGACACCGTGCTGTACTCCGCCGATTCGCTGGCGCTGCTCATCAAGACGGTCGGCGCGGACCGCTGCCTGTTCGGCACCGAACGCCCCGGTGTGGGCACCGTCAAGGACCCGAAGACCGGCAAGTGGCTGGACGAGACCCGGCACCTGATCGAGGCGTTCGACTGGTTGAGCGCGGCCGACAAGAAAATGATTTTCGAAGACAACGCCAAGAAGGTCTTCAAACTCGATGTGGGCGCCAAAGAGTCCAAGGGGGCGAGCTCGTAGCTCTCGCGTCGCGTAGGCACGGCCCATGGTCAAACTGAAGATCGACCATCTCTCTAAACGATATTGGCTGGAACACCAGGCGCACGAAGTCCTCGCCTTGTCCGACGTCAGCCTCTCGGTGGAAGATGGCGAATTCATGGCCCTGGTAGGTCCGAGCGGCTGCGGAAAAACTTCGCTGCTTAACATTGTCGCCGGCCTGCTGCCTTATGAGTTGGGCTCGGTGTCCATCGACGGCAAGCGCGTGGCAGGACCCGGCATCGATCGTTCCGTGGTCTTCCAGCACTCCAGCCTGCTGCCCTGGCGTACCATCGCCGGCAACGTCCGCTACGGCATGGAAATGCAGCGGCGTTTCGATAGAGCCACCATGCGCGAGCGCACCGACTACTTCGTCAAGCTGGTGGGGCTCGCCGGTTTCGAGCGCCACTACCCGTCGGAGCTGTCGGGCGGCATGCAGCAGCGCGTCAACCTGGCGCGCGCGCTGGCCTCGGATCCCGCGGTGCTGCTCATGGACGAACCCTTTGCCGCGCTCGATGCGCAGACGCGCGAATTCATGCAGGCCGAGCTGCTAAAGATCTGGGCCAAAGCGCGCAAGACGGTCCTGTTCATCACCCATCAGATCAACGAAGCCATTTATCTCGCGGACCGCGTGGCAGTCATGAGCTCGCGGCCAGGACGAGTCAAGGACGTTTTTCAAGTCCCGTTCGATCGGCCGCGAACCCTGGCACTGAAACGAGACCCCCAGTTCCTGCAGATCGAGGACGCCATCTGGCAATTGATCGAAGAGGAATCGGAGCGCATGGGGATGGTGGTGGCCAACTGATGAAGACTGCTGCCCCGGCGAAGACCGAGACCACGAGCCAGCCGGAGGTCGTCGGCGAACCTCTCGGCCGGCCGCCGAAGAGCTTTTACCAGCGCCATGAAGCCTTGATCCTGGGCGGCGGCGCGGTCTTAGCCGTGATGATCGTGTGGCAGATTTTTTGGTCGGCCGGCAAGATCTCCCCGCTCTTCTTCAGCGGACCCTCCGCCATCGCCAAGCAGTTCCGGGAAGGCCTGCTGCACGGCACTCTGCTTACCGATCTCGGCTACAGCGGCAAGAACTTTCTTCTCGGATTCCTGCTGGCAGCCATTGCCGGAGTCATGCTCGGCGTGATCGTGGGCTGGTACCGCACCGTCCGTCTGTTGCTCGATCCATTCTTGAATGCCTTGTACGCTACGCCGCGCATCGCCATGATCCCGCTCATCATCATCTGGTTCGGGATCGGCATGTGGTCGAAGGTGTTCATCGTTTTCATGTCGGCATTTTTCCCGATCCTGGTGAACACCGTCGCGGGAGTCAAGAATATCGATCGCGACCTGCTGCGCGCCGCGCGCGCGTTCTGCGCCACCGATTGGCAGATCTTTACTACCGTCACCATTCCAGGATCGGTGCCCTTCATCCTGACTGGCCTGCGCCAGGGTGTCGCCTTGGGATTGATCGGCGTGGTGGTCGGCGAAATGTTTGGCGGGAGTCAAGGAATCGGTTTCATGGTGGCCTACGGCGGCCAGATGTTCCAGACCGACACGTTGTTTGTGGGCGTGCTGCTCATCGCGTTCGCCGGCATCCTGCTTACCTGGCTGGCCGAACGCCTGGAAAAGCGCTTCTCCCGATGGCGGCCGGAGCGTTGAGCAGCATGGAGGAAATTCGGGCCCGCTTGAGTCGCGTTGACTCCTGCGCCGTCTCCGACGCGCTCGACAAACTCGGACTCAAGGGAGTCGTCACCGGCATTCATCGCTTCTCCACCGACCGCCGCATCTCGGGGCCCGTGTTGACTGTCAAGCTGGATCGTGCCGAAGGCCGCCCGCCCACTTCCCGCCATTTGTGCACTGCCGCCATTGAAGCGGCCTCACCTGGTGATGTGATCGTAGTCGAGCAGCGAACCGGCCTCGACGCCGCTTCCTGGGGCGGCAACCTTTCGATTGGAGCTAAGATGCGCGGCGTAGCCGGAGTCATCATCGACGGCCCGGCGCGCGACATCGACGAAAGCCGCCAATTGGATTTTCCCGTTTTTGCCCGCGACCACACCGCGCGCACCGCCCGTGGCCGCATCGTGGAAGTGGCCACCAACGAGCCAGTCATGATTGGCGACATCCCGGTCTCGCCGGGCGATTACGTGGTGGCCGATGGCAGCGCCGTGGCATTCGTCTCGCCGCAAGACATTCTGCGCGCGCTCGAAGCCGCCGAGTCAATCGTGGAACGTGAGAAAGCCATGGCCGAGGCCCTGCACCAGGGCAAACCGATCAGCCAGGTGATGGGCGCAAACTACGAACAGATGCTGAAGCGATAGAGAATGCCAACAGACGACACCAACCTCCACCGCGCCTCCAAACTCGACACCACCGCCCTGAGCGACGCGCTCGATCGGCTCGGTATCGCCGGCCAGTGCCTCAACATCAAGCCGCTCGATCCCCGTTTCCGCTTGACTGGCCGCGCGTTCACAATTCTCTACGGCCCGGCAGGCACCCCTCCCGGCACGGTGGGGGACTATATCGATGACGTGCCAGCGGGAGGAGTCGTCGTGCTCGATAACAGCGGACGCGAGAACGCCACCGTCTGGGGCGACATCTTAACAATGGTAGCGACTCGCCGCGGCGTGGCCGGCACCGTGATCGATGGCGCCTGCCGCGACACGCACCTGGCCCGCGAGTTGGGCTATCCCATCTATAGCCGCAGCTACTCCATGCGTACGGGCAAGGACCGCGTTCAGGTGGAAGCGATGGGTGGAACAGTCAACATCGGCGACGCCCGCGTGAGCCCGGGCGACTTGCTGCGCGGCGATGCCGATGGCGTCCTGGTGATCCCTCGAGCGCACGAAGACGAAGTGCTCCGGATCGCCGAAGAGATCGACGCCAAGGAGGAGCAGATCCGCCGGCTGGTTCTCGACGGCATGAGTCTGACCGAAGCCCGCCGCCAGCTCGGGTATCACAAGCTGCAAACCAAGACCCGCTAACTGTGGCGCAGACCGTCGGTTTTCAGCGGTCTGCGAAAATGGCAGACGGCACAAGGAGACCGTCTGCCCTACAAAATTCCCCTAGAATGTCAGCTTCGCCGCCACCTGCAATTGCCGCGCGCCCGACAAGTTGGTGCTCGTCGCAGTCGGAGCTCCGAAGCCGGTCGGCGTGAAGTTCTGCACCACGCAGCTATTGGTATGGCCGGCGCAAGTGTTCGAGTAATTGTACTCGGTGTAATTCACCTGGTAGATATTCGTAAAGTTGAACAGGTTGAACGCTTCGCCGAGGATCGAGAACTTCACTTTCTCTCCGATCGGGAAGGTGCGGCTGATGCGAAAATCCAGGTCCTTGATGCTCGGCTGGGTAAAGGGGTTGCGCGGCTGGCCATAAACGCGGGCGCCGCTCAGCGCCGTTCCGGAGTTGTTGTTGGTGCCGCCCGTGAGGCCGCCCAGCACGCCGGCCGGGATGCCTTGGGCTGCGATGGCGGCTGGCGGGTTGGCGCCATTGATCTGGCCGCTGTACGGTTGGCCCGTGCCGTATGAGAACAGCGTCGAGAAAGTCCAACCCGTGGTGATAAACTTGGCGGCGTGGTTGGAGAACTTGTTACCCCAACCCGGAGTGAACACAATGGTGTTGGTGACGCGGTTCCTCTGGTCCAGATCGGAGCGCGCGTACTCCAGAGAGCGGTTGTACGGATCCACCGGGAAATTCTGGCCTCCACCGTTAAATGTCCCGAACTGGCCCTGAATTTCGCCGCCATCCATCGCCTTGGCCAGCGTGTAATTGAAGATGAATTCCAGCCCGTGCGAATAGCGTTTATGCAGCGTCAATACCATGCTGTTGTACCAGGAATTGACGTCGCTGAGGGCGGTAAGAATGGGGCCCGTCGCGTTGATTCGTGAGGTGTAGTAGGGGACCGTGATCGTCTGGATCGTTGTCAGGCTGGGACTGGTGATGTCGTACGACCGCGTCATCGTCGACGGCGCCAGATTCTCGTCGATAAACGCCGGCAGGCGCATTCCGCGGCTCACCACATAGCTCGCGCTCACGCTGATGTTGTCCGGCAGTTGGTGCTCGATGGAAACATCGCCTTCATGCGCGCGCGGATTGGCGAAATCCGGAACCTGCCCGCGCGTAGTTTGCGTGAGAGCCGGTGGCGTGAAAGCAGTCACCTGCGGGACCAGCGCCCCGGTAAACGGTGCAATCGGTGCGCCGCCCGGCGGTGTGTAGATCAGGTTCGGAAACGCCAACGTTGGGCAGGAAGTGGGTGTGCAGTTGAAGGTCTGCTGAATCACGCCGTTCTCCGCGCGAGTCGCGTAGAACATGCTGTTCGACGTCTTGGCGTAGAAAAGCCCATAGCCCACCCTCACGACGGTCCCTTTCGACACTTGCCAGGCAACCCCGATCCGTGGTGCAATCTCATGCTTCGGAATGTTGATGGTCGACGTATAGAGCGAGGTCAGTGGTGTCGAGGTGTTCGGCATCGGCGGTTGCGGAACCGTGGACAGATCCCAACGCACCCCGTAATTGATCGTCAGGTTGCTTTTCGCCTTCCAGCTATCCTCGGCAAATAGGGCATAGTCGTTGTTGTAGAAATCATCCTTGCCCACTCCCGTAACTGGATCGTGCACCTGCACAAATGTGCTCCAGTGGCGCCCGGTGAGCCCATCGTTCAAATTGGTTCCCGTCACGTCCGCCACCCAATTGCTGAAGTTGTTCGTTCCGGAGTAGGTGTACACTCCGCCGCCTTGGAACAGGTTGATGAGCAGCTCATGGATGAAGTTGAAATCCGCGCCGAACTTCATGGTGTGCGTCCCGTGGACTTTGCTGAGCACGTCGGAGAATTGCAACCGGTGCTCGTCCGGGAACGCCGGACGAGGCAGTGCGTTCGGCATGCCGTAAGTGAAGAAATTCGTGATGCCCACGCTCGGTGCAGTCGAGTTGGCGCCTATGGTCTCCAAGTCCCGCGACCATTGAAAGCGAAGTTCATTGATCGTGGTGGGACTGATGGTAGAGCTCCACTTGGCCACGAAGTTCCGTTCATGGCTGACGGCCTTGCCGTTGGCCGAGTTCGACGAGGTGTTGTTGACCGTAGTTGCGGTTTGGTACGAGTTGGGTGCGCGGAAATTGTCGAAATTGAACGACGCGTTGATCTCGTTTTTCTGCGTAACCGCGTAATCCAGTTTCCCGAACGCAATATCCTGGTTCTGGAAGCGAGGATACGCCCCCAGTTGACTCACAATGTACGCGTTTGCCGCGGCGCACGTGGCAGCCGGTATGGGGGCGATGCAGGCTACCGGATAAACGCCGCTGCTCGTATACGCAATCGGGTTCACTTTGCGCGAGCCATCGTACGTCACGAAGTAGAACAGCTTGTCCTTGATAATCGGACCACCCACGCTGCCGCCGAACTGCTGTTGTTGGTGGATCGGCTGCGTGTAGATCCCTTTCGATTTATTGAAGGGATCGAGGGCGTTCAGCGTCGGATAACGCAGGTAGTAGAACAAGTCTCCATGAATCGCATTCCCGCCGGCCTTGGTTACTGCATTGATCACACCGCCGGCCGCCTGGCCCAACTCGGCCGAGTAGTTGCTGGCTGCGACCTGATACTCCTGGATCGAATCCAGGCTGTAGACGTAAGGCAGCGTCGTGCGGCCCTTCTCTTCGGAAAAGAATGCCTGGTTGTTGTTGGTGCCATCCACGTTGCTGCTGTTGTAAAGGCCCGACACGCCGCGATACGAAGCCAGGCCCGTAGTGCCGTCATTGGTCACATTAGGCGTCGTGAACTGGAAGTTCGCCCAGTTGCGCCCGGCCATCGGCAGATTGTCCTTGGAAATCTGCGACACCACCTGCGACATGTCGGTTTTCTCGGCATCCACTACCGGCGTTTCGCCCGTTACCGTTACGCTCTCCGACGTGGACTGTACCGTCAGTGACAAATCGAGCGTAAGCGTCTGGCCCACTTCCAGGTGGACGTCCTTGCGCACCAGCTTCGTGAATCCGGCTTTGCTAACCGTCACTTCGTAATCGCCCGGCAAGAGGAATGGCGCCGCGTAGAGGCCTACCTCGTTTGTCGGTACCACGCGATCGACGCCCGTACCCACGTTGTGAATGGTCACCGTGGCATCGGGAATGATTGCCTGGTTCGGGTCCCGAATGGTTCCGTTGATGGTGCCGGACCCCGTCGTTTGAGCCCAGGCCGATAAGCCCATCGAAATGTAAAAAGCCAAGGTGATTAGGCACTTACGCCCCGTTTTCTTCATAGCAACCTCCTGTCTTTTCTTCGGGCACGGCTAACGCGTTCCCTCAATGGCGTGGAGGGTGAACGTGCGGATGATGACCCCTAACTGCTCGTGGAAGGGATAGATTACCAGAAATAACGTTACAGGGATATTAGAAAATCACGCTCCGGTTGTAAACAGCACTGGCCCGAAGCATCCCGAGCGGAAGGCGGCCGGTATGCAAGCGCCGCCAGTTCGCGGTTGGCTCGTGGTGTCTCAAGCTACCCCCACCGACCAGAGGTGCCTCCTGTTCTGGCTCTTACGGGCCTTGCGATTCGTTTACATGTGTCAGATCATATTAGACATCGTCAGTGTGTGGGGAGGCGTGAGCAATGACGGGAACTCCGCTGCGTCCGCGGGTCCTTTGGGTGGTAACTCTCCTGGCGGCCGCAGGCTGCATGCAAGAGAGCCTCGCGCAGCAGGCTGCTACCAATGCCGGGAATTCCCCCGCTCCGCAACGCGCGCTTCTCGACAAGTACTGCGTCGTTTGCCATAGCGACAAGCTCAAGACCGGCGGCCTCACACTTCAGTCACTCGATTTGAACGACGTTCCGGCGAACGCCGAAATTTGGGAAAAGGCCATTCGCAAGCTGGAAACGGAATCCATGCCGCCCGCCGGAATGCCGCGTCCGGATCGTGCGGCCGTTGACTCGCTGGTTACTTATCTCGAAAGCGCGCTTGACCGCGCTTCCGCAGCCAAGCCCAACCCCGGACGGGCGACGTTGCATCGCCTGAACCGAACCGAGTACGCCAGTGCCATTCGTGACGTGCTGGGGCTCGATATCGATCCGGCTATCCTCCCCGCTGACGACGAAAGCTACGGCTTCGATAACATCGCCGATGTTCTGAAAACCTCCCCGTCGCTTCTGGAGCGCTACCTCGCTGCCTCCTGGAAGCTTAGCCGTCTTGCGGTCGGCGACCCGAACATCATTGCGGAAACCTCCACCTACCGCACCAAGCCGGACATCTCGCAGGATAAGCGCATGGACGGGCTGCCGCTCGGAACGCGCGGCGGCATGCTGGTGCGTCACAATTTTCCGCTGGACGGCGAATACAACATTAAGGTCCGTCTGTGGCGCGTCACGGCCGATATCATCCGCGGCCTCGAAGAGCCCCACCAGGTGGAAGTCAGCATCGATGGCAGGCGTGTCGGGCTGGTCACTGTGGGCGGCGATGCCGACCGCGATCTCAGCTACGAAAATTCCGGAAAGTCCGCGGAAGAGATCGATCAGCGCCTGACCATGCACGTCCCCGTCCAAGCCGGCCCGCACGACGTCATAGCGACGTTCCTCACCGAATCCGAAGCGCAGGACGACTACATCCTCCAGCCTTTCGTGCGCGAGAACATCGACGTGCTCGGCTACCGCGGCCTTCCCCAAGTCGATCGATTGACCATCGAGGGCCCGTTCAAAGCCACCGGTTCCGGCGACACGCCCAGTCGCCATAAGATCTTCGTGTGCCGGCCGGAAAAAGGCGCCGATGAGATGCCCTGCGCGCGCAGGATTATCGCTACTCTCTCGCGACGCGCCTATCGCCGCCCGGTGAACGACAACGATCTCGAGAGCCTGCTCGGCTTTTTCCAGCGGGGCCGGAACGAAGGTGGCACCTTCGATTCGGGTATCGAAGCAGCCATCCAGCTCATTCTGGCGGACCCGGATTTCATTTTCCGCTTTGAACCCGATCCGGCCAATCTGGCCACCGGGGCGGTCTATCCGTTGAGCGATGTGGAATTGGCGTCGCGCCTGTCGTTCTTCCTGTGGAGCACCGTACCGGACGAGGAGTTGATCAGCCTGGCCAGCCAGGGGAAGCTGAAGGATCCGACCGTCCTCCAGAATCAAGTACGGCGCATGCTGGCCGATCCGAAGTCGAAAGCCCTGGTGGATAATTTCGCCGGGCAGTGGCTGTACCTGCGCAACTTGAAGAACATCAATCCCGATTTCGAAACCTTTCCCGATTTCGACGACAACCTGCGGCAGGCCATGAAGAAGGAGACCGATCTCTTCTTCACCAGCATCATTCGGGAAGACCGCAGCGTGATGGACCTGCTGAACGCCGACTACACGTTTATCAACGAGCGCCTGGCCCGCCACTACGGGATTCCGAATATCTACGGCACGGATTTCCGGCGTGTCACCCTAACCGACGAGAACCGGCGCGGCCTGCTTGGGCAGGCGAGTATCCTCACCGTGACTTCATTGCCCACCCGCACAAGCCCGGTCCAGCGGGGCAAGTGGATTCTGACCAATATTCTGGGCATTCCGCCCACACCGCCGCCGCCCAACGTTCCGGCGCTCAAGGAACACTCCGATGCCGGCATGCCTACGTCGCTCCGTGAGCGTATGGAGGCGCACCGCGCCAACCCCACCTGCGCGGGCTGTCACAAGATCATGGACCCGATCGGCTTCTCGCTGGAAAATTTCGATGCTGTCGGACAGTGGCGCACCAGCGACGAAGGTGCCAGGATCGATCCCGCCGGAACCTTATATAACGGAGCGAAGGTCGATGGGCCGAGTTCGTTGCGCAAGATGCTGAACAGCCATCCGGAAGTATTCACCGGCGTGCTGACCGAAAAGATGCTCACGTATGCGCTGGGCCGGGGCGTTCAATACTACGACATGCCGGCCATCCGCGAAGTTTTGCGGAACGCAGCCAGCACCAATTACCGCTTTTCGTCGATCGTCTTGGGAATCGTGAAAAGCGTGCCATTTCAGATGAAAGAGAAGAACCCGCCGGATGCCGAGGAACATACGGTAACGGCTAGCACTCGTTAGGAGGGTGGACCGATGATCATCACGAGGAAACATCTGAACCGCCGTACGTTTTTGCGCGGCTTGGGTGTCGCCGTATCCCTGCCCATGCTGGATTCCATGCTTCCGGCATTGAAGGCCGCCGCGAAGCCGCAGGCGCGCCTGGGATTCCTGTACATGCCGCATGGCGCGGTGCTGTCCGCCTGGACGCCCACTGCCGAAGGCACGCTGGAACTCTCGCGCATCCTCGCCCCCTTGAACAACGTGAAGGATCAGGTGGTGGTGGTCAGCGGTCTGGCGCACAAGAATGCCGGCGCCACCCTCAATGACAGCGGCGGCGATCACGGGCGCTCCCCCTCCGTGTTCCTCAATGGCGTGCGCCCGCGCCGCACCGAAGGTGAAGATGTGCACGCGGGAACTACTGCGGATCAAATCGCCGCAGCCGCCATCGGGCAGGACACGCCACTGCCCTCGCTCGAATTGGCCACCGAGGACATGACCGGTCTGATCGGCGCCTGCGACGTCGGTTTCAGCTGCACTTACACCAACACCATTTCCTGGAAAACGCCGACCACGCCGCTGCCCATGGAGATCAATCCGCGCGCCGTTTTTGACCGGCTCTTCGGAGACGGCTCCAACGCCACCGAACGGCTGGCTCGCATCCAGCGCGAGCGCAGCATTCTCGACGCGGTCTCCGATCAGATGAAGAAGCTCGAGCGCAACCTGGGCCAGAACGACCGCAATCGCGTGGCTGAGTATCTCGATAACGTGCGCGAGATCGAGCGCCGCATCCAGTTGGCCGAGAAACAGCACGCCACGAGTCTGAATGTGCCCGCCGCGCCCGTCGGCATCCCGGACGATCACGAAGAGCATTCCAAGCTGATGCTGGATCTGATTGCTCTCGCGTTCGAGGCGGACATCACGCGCGTTTCCGCCTTCATGATGGCGCGCGAAGTGAGCTACCGGACGTTCCCCAAGATCGGGGTTCCCGATCCGTTCCACGCCACCTCGCACCACCAGGACAATCCGGAAAAGATCGAGAAGCTCACCAAGATCAACACCTATCATGTCGGCCTCGTGGCCTACCTGCTCGAGAAACTGAAGAGCAGGCAGGATGGCGACGGCACGCTTCTGGATCACACCATGATCCTGTACGGAAGCTGCATGAGCAACCCCAACGTCCACAACCATGCGCCGCTGCCGTGGTTGGTGGCAGGCGGTTTGGGCGGCATGAAGGGCGGCCGGCACATCAAGTATCCGGAAGATACGCCCGCCGCGAACCTGTTGGTGACCATGCTCAACAAAGCCGGCATTCACCAGGAGAGCATGGGCGACAGCACCAATATCCTTTCCGAGGTGTAATCGGTTTTATTGTGTCAACGGTATCGTTTTACCGGGCCGCGACCAAAGGGAGCGGAGCTTTCAAGTAACGGAGGCAACAGAAACATGCACCTGCGATCTCTGAACGCATGTTGGGTGGCCGCATGGCTCGCGGCCGCCGGCTACAGTGCCACCATCGGCAGTTCTTCGCTGGCGGATGCCGCCAAAGCTCAGGACAAAGACGGCGTCCGCGCTCTGCTCAAGCTGCATGCGGATGTGAACGCCGCCGAGCCCGATGGCACCACCGCTTTGCATTGGGCGGCGCACTGGAACGACCTCGATCTGGTGAACGACCTGTTGCGCGCGGGCGCGAATGTCAAGACCGCCAATCGCTATGGCGCGACCCCGCTCTCCGAAGCCGCGCAAACAGGCAGCGGCGCGTTGATCGAGCGCCTCCTCAAAGCCGGGGCCGACCCCAACACCGCCACCACCAATCAAGGCGAAACCGTTTTGATGACGGCATCGCGCGTGAACAACGTGGATGCCGTGAAAGTGCTACTGGAGCACGGCGCATCGGCGCACGCCCGTGACGAATTCCGCGGCCAGACCGCGCTGATGTGGGCGGCGGCCGAAGGCCATCCCGAAGTGGTGAAGCTGCTGGTAGCACACGGCGCGGATTTGGATGTCCGTTCCTTCGATCGCGACACCAACCTCCCCAAGATGGAAGCCGGCACTCCGATCGCGCCCATCGCGCGCGGCGGTCTGACCGCTCTTCTGTTCGCCGCCCGGCAAGGCGAGACGGAATGCGCGCGCTTGCTGCTCGATGCAGGCGCCGACATCAATCAAGTGGATTCGGATGGCAACAATGCCCTGATCCTGGCGACGCTGAATACGCATTACGATTTCGCCCAGATGCTGCTCGATCGCGGCACCGACCCCAACCTGGCAGCCAAGAACGGACGCGCCGCGCTTTACACTGCCGTCGAGATGCACGACGTCGATTGGTCGCCGCGGCCGGCGCACAAAGAGAACGACAAGACCACCAGCATGGATCTGATCCACGCGCTGATCGCCCACGGCGCGAATGTGAACGCGCAACTCAAGGCACCGGCCCCGATCGCCAAGCTCGCCCAGGATGGCGGCGACCGCAGCCTGGCAGCCGGCGCGACGCCGTTCATGCGCGCAGCCCGCAGTGCCGACGTCGCACTCATGCGGCTCCTGCTTGACCACAACGCCGAGCCGACGCTCGCGAACAAGGATGGCCTCAACGCCCTGATGCTGGCTGCCGGGTCCGGCTGGAACGACGCCATCAAAGGCAACGAAGCGCAGGCGCTCGAAGCCGTCAAACTCTGCCTGAGCCTGGGCCTTTCGGCGACCGACGCCACCGACAAGGGAGAGACCGCCCTTCACGGAGCGGCCCACCGCGGCGCCGACACCATCGTCAAGCTGCTGGCCGAGAAGGGCGCTAACGTGAACGCCGCCAACAAGCGCGGTTTCACGCCGCTCGACATCGCCCAAGGCAAGGGCGCACCTCCTGGCGCAGTCGGCACGGTCCATGAGACCACCGTGGCGTTGCTGAAGCAGCTAGGCGGCACCAACGGCAAAGAAATCAAGACGCCCGTGAAACCGGAAGAACCGTAGGCCAATTTGGCGCTGGTCGTTCAACTATGCCGGTTTTCCGCCATGAAATCTTCATTGAGCGACCTGTTGACGCTGTTTTCGCTGCAGTAGCAGATGTCCATACCCATCCGAAGTGGCAGGCCGGCTTACTTGAGGCTGACGCGGCGGCCGGCGTGTTGCGAGTCGGTGGGAAAGGTGTCGAAGTGCGGCGGGTGTTCGGACGGGTCGCACGGTTTCCCTACGAGATCACTCATTGTGACCCGCCCAACGTGTGGGGTTTTCGTGTGCTGGATGGCCCCATCCGCCCGGCGGCGGTGCTGAGCTTCAAGAACGCGCAATCGGGAACGATCATCACCAGTCAGTTAACGATCCCTGGTCTTGCCGGATGGCTTCTCGGCCTGGTCATGCTGCGGCAGCAGAAACGCAACTATCAGGGTCTCAAGAGGCTGCTCGAGGCAGGGAAGCTTTAGCGGAGCAAACCCGTAGGACAGACCGTCGCCTTTTGCGGTCTGTCGGCGCCTGCGATCTTGGCAGACGGCACAAAACGACCGTCCGCGCCACAAACGCCTACTTCTTGCCGTGCAGCTCGAAGGCCTTCTTGATGTGCTCGTTGTCGGGGTTGTTCTCGATACACTCGTACTCTTCGACGCGCACATCCACGGGTTTCCGCAGCACCGACCCAGTCACCCAGGGCTTCGTCAGCGCGCCCGGGTCCTCAACCGTGGCTTCGTAGGAAATCGTGTCATCTTCGTTGCGGCGATACTTCTCGACGACGTGCAGTTTTTCGGTGTGGATACTGCCCAAGCCGCTGAGCCAGGTTTTGTCGTTGAATCCCGTCACGTCCACCACCAGCGTGTCGCCGTCCCACCGGCCTACCGAGTCGCCCAGCCAGGTGGGCGTCAGATCGTCCGGATGTTGCAGCTTGGCGTCCAGCGGAATGCGGCGGAAGGCACGGAACGCTTCGTAGAGAATCACGACTTCTTTCGGCGTCTGCACGATCTCGAGCGGCATGGGCATGCTCGCAATGCGCGGCACGCCCGGCAGCAGGCACTTCGATGTCGGATCGTCGAGCACCGTGAAGGTCTTCGATTTGGTGGCTGCCCAATCCTGGTAAGGAATCGGCGTACGGGCCGGGGGCTTATATTTCGTCGGTGGCAGCGGGTGCAGCGGAGGCGCGCCGGGCTCTCCGTTGATGCTCACGCCGAAGCCTTGCCAGGTGCCGGAGAGATCCGGCTTTCCATCGGATGCACGCGGCACGGACTGGCCCAACGCCAGCGCAGCCGTTACCAAACTAATGGCGATGAATTTCATGACGGTCAGTTCGCCCCTACCGGCCCTGCAAATTTCTTGGTGCCGTCCGGGAAGGTGATCTCGCGTCCCGCCCCAGTGTTCGTGCCGTCCTTGGATTTGTAAGCCGTGATCGTCACCTCGTCGCCGATCTTCAACGAGTCTTTGCTGAAGCCCGTGCGCTTGAGCGTATTGGGCGGGTAGCCTTCCAAAGCCCAGGTGGTCACTTTGCCGTCGGCGTCCTTCACATCGAGGTAAATGTAGATGTGCGGGTTGGTCCACTCGACTTTGCTGATGGTGCCCTTGAGGGTGAGGACCTGGCTCGAATCGTACTCCGCTGCAAACGAATGGTGGGCCGCTGCCGGCATGCCGCTCAGCAACAGACCGATCCCAACCGCCAGAACACCGAAAACTTTGGATTTCACGCGATAACCTCCAGAGGCACTACCTGACGAATCTAGGCGGATTCTATCGTGCCGTGACGGGTGGTGTCAAACGCCTCTCGCCGTCATACCCAAGCGGCGAATTTCTCGGCTTTCCCCGCTCGATCAATCAGTTACGGACTTTTTCGCCGCTTCACTGGAGCGGTGGCGAGGCTCCGCACTCCCGAGATAGAGAACGTCGCTCATGGAATCTCGACACCACCGTTCCGCGCCGACATGGCTTTGCCCTCGGCGTCCCTCACCACGACGCGCACCACATATCGGCCGGGTGCCGCGCGCAGATTTTCCCTCACGTTTATGCCGGCGTTCCGCATTGCCTCCAGCGTTTGATCGCGAAGGCGCAGTTCCACCACTCGCTGGGATCCGGTAACCAGGTTCCCGTTGGAGTCGAACAGCCCCGCGGCAACCGTTAACGTATTGTTGTTGCGGTCATCGGCTTTTCGAAAACGCACACTCTTTAGATCCAGCCGCGCGATCACCGTCAACTCGGCGGTTTGCGCGCTCGGCTTAAAGAACTGAGTTTTCAGTTCCAGAGGAATATCCTGCAGTTCATCGCGGGAAAACATCGCCTCGCGCAGATCTTCCCTGGCCTGTTCGGCTTCGTCGACGGCACGATTCGGAGCCCAGTAGCCGCGCCGCGCCTGAAGAGTCACCGGCTCTAAGTTCTTGACTGTTACCTTCAGGGCGTGATAAGAACCGTCGAACTTGAGGTTCAGGGGCGAGTACTCGAGCAGATAAACAAACTCCGGCCGCGCGGCCAGACGGGCGAGTCCTTCCTTCAAACCGTTGTCGTTATGAAAGAAGGTACCCCCAGTGCCGTCGGCCAATTCCGCCAGTACGTCGTCGGCTTGTTTGGCCTCCTCCATTTCGAACGTTGCCAGGGCAGCGATCAGGCGGCCACTCTGAAGATTGGGCGGCGGGGGATGATCCGCCGTGCCTCCCGGTATGGTCGTAAACAGGCCTCGCATATCGATCGCATTGACCGTTACATTGGCACGAATGGCCCTCTCGATCAGATCCGCTTCGTCCAACCGATGATCTCTGGTAAGCAGGAAACCCGAAGAGACCAGAACCAGGTTCCGGGCACCCGGCATCATAGCCAGCTTACCCACCACATCCCGAAGTGCTCGCAGCGCGCTGGCAGTTTCCTGATCGCCATATGTGATGGCCAGACGGGCGGCCGTCCTCAGTATGGTGAAGGTGTTGACCGTGCACATGTCGGCCCCTGTCAATTGGTCCTTCTGGCCGCCGATGCACGGTCCGGAGCACGCGCCGGCTTCCCCCATGGCTGTTGCGAAAGCCTCGTCCGTGGACATCGCCCGCTGGAACTGGGGATCGTTCACTGCACTCGTATCCAGACTTACGGTCCCGTTAATCAGTTTGTCGGCAAGGTAGTAACTGATATTCGGGCAGTCCTGCTGCGGGTCAATGCCGCTCGTATAGGGCTGAATACGGTTGATCGCCTGGTGCAACTTCTCGCGGTCGTCGGTGAATTCGGCCGCCACGACCCCGCTCGTGGTGAGAACCGCCGCGCGAGCCGCGGGCTCCAGGGCTTCGTCCAGGTGGCTATTCATGGCCTTGCGCATGTTCAACAGATCACCGCTCTTCAGGTGAATATCGTCGACCAGATACGCAATAAAACGATTGGCCAGCTTGGCCTGCGTTCCAATCGGTGCGATAGCGGCGCGGTCTTCAGGTGGCGGCGCCGTGGTTGCGGAGATATCCGTCGCCGCAGGCGCATCCGCCTTCTGAATCGAAAATTTACCGATCGCCTGCAGTTTGCCTTTATCGAATAGCTGGAAATCTTCTTTCCGGAGGTTGCCAATCACATGGCCTTCGTGATCCCGGACCACCACCGGTACTGACACTACATTGACCCGGCTGGTAAACGTCACCGAAGCTTCGCGAGTGGTCACCTCGGGAACACTCGACGCAGGGGGCGTGGGCGAGGCCGTCTGAGCGTAGGACGGGGCAGAGCAGTATGCGCCAGCGATCAGAACGCTAAGCGCGCGAAGTGTCACGCGCATCGGAAACACTTCTGCTTATTTTACTCTCTGGTTGTGGTATGCCGGTTGCTGCTATCGAGAAGGCGCACCGGCGTTAGGATTCCCACTTGGTGGCCGGAAAGTGCCTGATAGACCACTTCCTTATGCTGGGGGAAAAGGGCGGCAATCCCTGCCGCAACACCCGACCAAAACGCTGCAACCGCTACCATCTCCGGGCCAGTGCAGGCGCTCGATCCACAGCACCTCTGTGGTCTTGTGCAAGCGGCTCCTTCTAAAGTGCCGAGTGCACCTGCGGCCACAAGACCGGTGTAGGTCGCTTTGCGCCCGCGCGACATTCCACTGACTAGTGCTACTTTTTTCACATCGGACCGAGCGAGGACGATTATTTGATCTTTGTGGTGACGGACAGTCAGATCACTCGCGCCCCAGGCCTCCATCGTTCCGCTCACTGTCTTACCCGAACCAAGCTGGACGGAGACCTTCTTGCCGGGTTGGATCAGCTGCACCCGGTCCCAAGCATCGGCCTGCGCGAGACACGCCTGTTGAGCCAACACTCCCACCAAAATCAGAACTAACGTGTTAGTTGCGAGCCTCCGTCGTTCCATTCGTCTCCTTCACCGGTAGATCGGAATTGGTGGAGTGCGTAAATCGCAGTAATGAGCGCCGGTGTGCTTGACCTAAGTAGTCAGTTTTATAATTGTTAGTCTTAAAATCCATAACCCTACGGACTACGCCATTTTTTCGCGTCTTAGGCTTAAGGTGGGTATTCTGAGGCTTACCTGCTGTTCTGTGAGCCGGCATTTCGCTAGCTTCGGAGGCTGCGGGAAAAGGCCGGAAACCGCTTGCCGGCAGGCGCGGCTCGGAAACACGATCACGTGTTTGCAAGCACTTTTCGAGCCGCGACCGCAAGGGAGCGGTCGTTCGCGGGCCTTTTCCGCAGCCTGCTAGAGGGCCCGAGACCGCCTCAGGGCATGGGGCCAGCCGGAAAAAATTTCAGTTGGGTGCGAACGATTCATGTTTTCGCCGGGAGGGCCGAAGAGAGCAGTGACCGGCAAGATGCCGGATCTAAAAACGAGAAAAAGGACTTCTCACCATGCTTTCCATTCAAACCAACGTAAATTCCCTTGTCGCTCAGCAAAACCTGAACGTCAATAACAATTTTCAAAGCAAAACCATCGAACAGTTGACCTCCGGTTATCGGATCAACTCGTCCGGCGACGATGCCGCCGGCCTCGCGGTTGCCAACAAGTACCGCGATATGGTTTCCGAGTTGACGCAGGGCGTCTCCAACGGCAACGACGGTGTGGCGTCGCTGCAGATTATGGACGGCGGTATCAGCAACATCGGGCAGATGCTCGACCGGCTGAAGACTCTGGCCATGCAATCGGCCTCCGATTCCTTCACCGGTGGCGCAACGGGCCGTGCACAATTGAACTCCGAATTCCAGACAGACATCACCGAAATTGACCGCCAGGCGCAGTCGATCGGTTTGAACACGGGCGGTACGTTTGCCAAGTCCCTGGCTGTGTACTTGGGCGCTGGCACGGGTAGCGCCAGCCAAGCCAACAGCGTGGTGAACGTGAACCTGGCCAATTCCATGGTCGATTCGCAAGCCCTGGGGCTCAGCGGCATGCAGTCGAGCAATGCGGCTGTGGACATGAACACCAACTTGATCCAAACCATTAAAGCCAATGGCACCAACCAGGAGGCCACCACCGGATACGCGCAGTTTATGTTGTATGGCCCGAACTTCGGCCAAGCCGGCCAAAATGGCGTGGCTGTCAATGTGAACCTCTCTTCGGTGACCGACGGGGCCAGCCTGGTAGCGGCCGTCAACTCGGCCATCGCCACCGCGGCCATGTCCAATACCGCTCTGGCAGGCGCCAACATCACGGCGTCGATGGTGACCAGCAGCGCCACAAGCACCCTGGGCAACCAGGCCCTGACCTTCACTTCCGCCAATACGGCCTTCCAGGTGCGCGCGGGCGACCAGATGGGCAATGCTCTGATGGGCAATGTCACGGTCAGTTCGGGCTTGGGCACAACCCTGTCCAGCGCAACCGCCACAGGGGCTGGCAGCGGCATCAATTGCGCGGCCGGTACCACCTTCACGTTCACCCTTGCCGGTGGCGGACTGCCCAGCGGCAGTACCCCATATACCGGCTTCACCTATACCAGTGCCTTGGCGGCTAACCAGGCCACTCTCGAGACGGCGATCATCAATGCGGCCAATAACGATGCCACGTTGAAAGCCGCCGGTATCACCGCCACCAGCGACAACGGCCTGAGCTTCGTCAGCGCCAACGGCACGCCCGTGCAGGTGCAGGTGGGCGGCGACACCCTGAACACCTTGGGTTTTGGCAACTTCGTCAACGCCACTCCGGCCACGTCGGTTACGGCGGGTTCCGCTTATGCCGCTGACACAGACGGTCCTCTGGCCGGCACCCTGACCTTCGATGTGTCAGTGGGCGGCGGCGCATCCAGCCGCATCACGGTCGCCACTAACGCCCTCGGTGCCGCAGGCGGCGACTCGGAAGCTACTCTGATCGGCCTGATCAACGCCCAAATTGCCCTCGAAAATGGGACCAGCGCCTGGACCAAGGCGGGCGTGACGGCAAAAGACAATGGCGGCAGTATTGAATTCGCCTCGAGCAATGGAACCCAGTTCCAGCTCGGTGTCGGAAACGATGCCACGCAAACCGGCACCGCCGGCTTTGCGGCCACCCAGGACGGAACCGCACGCAGCGCCGGCGTTACCGCCTATACGGGCTTAACCGCGGGGAACGCTACGTTCGTCAACGAAGACTCGGGTGGCGCCTATCAGCTCGGCACCACCGCGGCTGACGGCACGACGTCCGCGACGGCTTTGGCTTTCGCCCCCATCGTTTATGGCAACGACCAGCAAGTCCTTACGCTCTCGGCTGCCGATGCCAACGGTCAAAACCACAGCGTGTTGATTAATCTGGATGCGGATACTGCCGGCAGCATCGACCAGGCAGTCAACAGCATCAACCAGCAAATCCATGCTGGTGGCGACTCGACTACCCAGCAGATCTACGCCGTAGCCGTGCAAAACAGCGGCGCTGCGCAAATCGAGTTCGAAAGCAACGTGAAGGACTTCAGCGTGAACGTCGGTGCAACCACCAACGGCACCGGCGTCGGGGATCCCTCTACCCAGCAGGGAACGACCTTGAGTTCCGTGAAGGTCGGCTCTGGCGGCGCGATCGATATCAGCACGGTCAGCGACGCGCAGGCTGCGGTCACCGCCATCACCAACGCGGTCAACGTTCTAGGAACTGCCCAAGCCGCTGTCGGTAAGGGTGAGAACCAGCTGAACTACGCCATCAGCCTGGCGCAGTCGCAGATCACGAACTTCTCGTCTGCGGAATCCAACATCCGCGACGCCAACGTGGCACAGCAAGCGGCCAATCTGACCAAGGCCCAGGTCCTGCAGCAAGCTTCCATCGCTGCCATGGCCCAGGCCAACTCCGCTCCTCAGGCGATTCTAACCCTCCTGAGAGGCTAACCGTAACTAACCAATAGCCCGGCGGGGGTACGCCTCCGCCGGGCTAAAGCTTCGGGCCAATTCCGCCGATCGGTGGGATCAGGCCCCGGAGTTATTTATGGGTTCCGTTACTAACTCATTAACCAGCAGCGCCAACACCCTGACAAACACTCCCGTCACCTCGAGCAACAGCGCCACCAGCACCAACACCAACACCACCGGAATCTTTACCGGCACCAGCGCTTATTCGAACGATTTTCAGAATGTGATCAGTCGTGCCGTGGCCATCGCCTCGCTGCCCATCAACCTCTTGACCTCGCAGCAGACCGCCCTGAACAGCCAGTCCACGGAACTGACCACGCTCAACACGAAGTTTACGGCGCTCGATACGGCCATCCAGGGGATTGGTACGGCGCTGGGCGGATCTTCATTCCAGTCCACGAGTACGGCGCCCACCGCGGTAACCGCGACGCTGAGCGCCGGGGCCACCGAGGGTGTTTACAACATCACGGTAATCAATCAGGGTTCGGCAGCAACCAGCCTGTCGACGGCCACGTGGAACCAGCCCACTTTGAGTTCCGGTCAAACGGCCAATTATGGCCTGGTGATTGGGAATCAGGTGTACAACGTCACCACCTCGGACAATAGTGCACAAGGCGTGGCCGCGGCCATCAACGCCCAGTATGGCAGCCAGGTGAATGCGGTCGCGGTGAATGTGGGCACAAACGACTGGCGTATTTCTCTGCAAAGCAACACCCTGGCAACGATGAATTTGAACCTGATTCAGATTCCCTCCAGCTCCCACACGACCAGCCTGCAAACCCAGAATTCCACGGGCTACGCCGTCAGCTTGAGCACGAGCACTTGGAACTCGGCCGGCGGGCCTTACAATTTGATCGTCAACGGCACCAATTACGCGTTTGCTCCAACGAGTGATAGCGCCGCCGATGTGGCTAGCGCGATCAACTCCACGGCGGCCGCCAACGGGCTTTCCGTGTACGCGCAAGTGGTCAACGTCGGCACCGCCAGCAACCCCGATAACCGCATCCAGCTCGAAGGCACCACTCCGGGGGCCATGACGCTGAATATTTCCAACGGCGCGAGCGGGGGATTACAAACGCAGCAAACTGCGGCCACCAGCATGACCACGAGCACCTGGAACAGCGCGGCCGATGCCGCCGGCACCCAGAGTGAATACACGCTGGTGGTCGGCTCCAACCAATACAATTTCGTGGCCAGCGACAATAGTGCGCAGAGCGTGGCGGCGGCGATCAATTCGCAATTCGGAAGCAAGGTAAATGCGGCGGTTGTGGACCTCGGCACAGGGGGGAACCACGATTACCGGATCACTCTCCAAGATAAGACCGGGACCAACCCCACCCTGAATATCGAGCAAACGACAGCTACGGTGTTGCAGACGCAAACGGTGCAGAACATGGGCGCCCAGGCGGAATACTCTCTGGATGGAGCCGCTCCCGCTTACAGCAATTCTTCATCGATCCAAGTTGCGAACGGGGTGACGCTGAACCTGCTCGGCACTAACAGCGGGAACCCGGTTTCGGTGAC